>Ga0247741_1000708_pt1 | contig 18297 bp, 14 predicted proteins | sample UWRJL213509R2_FD_180945 | JGI IMG/M metagenome (GOLD analysis project Ga0247741, IMG submission 180945) | Plant litter microbial communities from Arlington Agricultural Research Station in Wisconsin, United States - UWRJ-L213-509R-2 | ecosystem: Environmental > Terrestrial > Plant litter >... | reverse complement strand
CGGTGCGGCAGATATTGTAAGCGGACAAATTGTTTTCAACTCTGGTATTATTTTCAACGGTACCTGGTGTTTTGCGGCAGCAAAAGAAGAAGATGAAATAAAAATTGTTGGCACCAATGGAACGATCCGTTTTTCTGCCTTTGGCAGCAATGATATTTTTGTTGAAATAAATGGAAAAAGTGAAACATTTACTTTCCCGGAATTACAACATGTGCAGCAACCGATGATTGAAGAAGTGGTGAATTATTTTTCAGGAAAAGGAAATAATCCGAATACGGCCGAAGAAGGCGTACTGGTAATGAAATGGCTAGGGGCAATGAGTGGTGAATGAGTCAATGAGTCAATGAGTCAATGAGTCAATGAGTCAATGTGTGAATGAGTGAATGAGTGAATAAACTCTGAGTATCACGACTTGATCTGTGCAATCACCTTTCATCCCTCTAATCTGCGATAAAAAAATCCACGGCTCGTATTCCGTGGATTCTACTGTTTAATCAACTCTTGAAATTTATAAGGCAAAGCATAGTAACGAAAGTTTTAGTAGTGTGGTTTCAGGGGTATCAACCATTCTTCTAAAAGACGTGTTGCACTTCCCGGGGGTTAACCTTCTGTTGTATACCTTGCTCTTATATTTCAAATCATTATGAAAAGTTTATAGGGTCTTTGTTATTAATAAAAGTGAGGGCATCTTGTCTGTTTCCTCAACCTTTTATCTTCATTGCTGGTGTAACCTAACCTGATACCGATCTTTGCCAGCACAGAAAAATAAGCATCGTTATTTGTTGCATTTCCACGCTGTGTACCCGGCTCTATCCTGTTTTGTGAACTTGGATAAATGCCTGCGATCACTTTGTCATGTATCTTTCTCGCTATCGCCGCATCGGCTGCTGACATATAATTTTGAAACAATGCCGGGTCGATATACGTCGTACTCAGGTCATCAATGTAATCGGTAAATGTTTTCCTGTACAATAATTCAATACCGGTGGTAACTTTTTCGCTGATGTCATATTTCAAACCGCAACCCATCGGGATATTGAATTGAGTCAGTTTGTATTCCGGCCTGTTCGGATATTCTTTCATGCCCTGGCCTTCTGTACGCAATGGTTTCAGATCGTACCAGGTTTTTACACCATTCACATCTGTAAGTGATCCTTGTGGATTGAAATGAAAAATACCACCACCGATAAAACCGTATGGTTTCAATCTTGGATCGTAATCATCATATTTTCTGAAAAGCATGGTCGGGTAAATTTCAATCGCACCATATACTTCCCACATATTACTTCTGAAATCAAGGTCACGGGATTTTCTGTACATTTCATCTTCACCATCCGTTTTGATAAGGTTATCCCTTCCTGCAACGTATGTGTATTGCCCTGCAACCCGCAGTCCAAGCCAATGATTGGGATATACAGTGATGAACCCACCTTTCATGAGTTGCGTAACTTCCAGATTAAGATCTTTGAGAAATGCGGTGCCTTTACCCCTGTGGCCTCCAAGGTCGCCCAGGAAAAAAGTAGGGCCAAAATTAAGTCCGGCTTCCACTTTTAATTTTTCGCCACCAAAAACGAAATGTTGAGCTTGTGTTTTGGTCAGCAGTAAAATGCATAAAACCAACAGCAGCAGTTTACCGCCCGTTTTGGGTAAAATTGATTTCATCAGGAATCATTTAGTCTTTCTACAGAAATTGGATATGATATTGATTATTAGACCAACATCCATAAAAAAACGCAGACCGTGATGAAATATTGTATGTATGTAGTATTATTTTGACAAGAGCATCTCGATATGTGGGATGTCATCTTCCAGGTATTGATCACTTACCTGCCTGAAACCTAGCGCTGTATAGAATTTTTCCAGGTACAATTGCGCCCCGATGCGAACCGGTACTTTGCCGTAGATAGCTTCTGTTTGAGCGATCGCTTCCTTCATCAGTAATTTTCCCATTCCTTTACTCCGGAAAGAAGGGTGTGTTAAAACCCGTCCGATGCTTACTTCTTCAAAAGCGAGGCCTGCCGGCAAGATCCGCACGTAGGCTGCCAGTTCATCTCCTATCCATCCGCAAAGATGATAAGATGCGATGTCTTTGCCATCGGTATCGAGGTAAACACAATTTTGTTCTACCACAAAAACTTCACTCCGTGCTTTCAGTAATTTGTAGACTTCAAGATTGGTCAACTCATCAAATGATTTTAACTGCCAGTTGATCTCGTTCATATAATCGGATTATCGTTGTTCATTTTATGTTGCATCAACCCGGCGATACCGGCTGCACGTTTTTTTGCCAAGTCGGTTACCGGCCCTTCGTATAATTCATCCAGCGTTTCGTTGAATAATTTTAGCCAGGCTTCAAAATGTTCTTTCTTCAATGGGAAGATCCTGTTGATGGCATAATGTACTTCCATCGCATTTTTTTTATAAACAGGGTGGTCCAGTAAAATAGTTTCCCAAAAATCTGTGATCAACGGAATATGGTGATCCCAGTCGAGTGGCACTATTTCGGTAAAGACCTTCCCGATCGTTTCATCTTTCACCACTTTTTCATAAAACCTCCGGATGAATGTTTCTATGTCCTGCCTGATTTGTATGTCTTGTTGGTTCATCTGAATTGAATTTTATTTAAGTTGCGGGTTACGGGTGGCGAGTGACGGTTTGTTTATTCTCCTTTTACCTTCTAAACTTTCTAAACTTTCTAAACCCTCTAAACCCTAAACCCTAAACTAATACCCATATCTATCCTTCCACCTTTCTTTCAAAAATTTCCTCAACTCTTCTTCTCTTGCATTTTTTTGCGGTGAATAAAAAACCGTTCCTTTTAATTCCTCCGGTAAAAAATCCTGTATCACAAAATTATTTTCGTAACTGTGTGCATATTTATAATCCTTGCCGTAATTCATATTTTTCATCAGCTTCGTTGGCGCATTGCGCAGATGCAGAGGAACGGGCAGGTCGCCGTTTTTTTGAACAGCCGACAACGCATCGCCGATGGCCATATAACTGGCGTTACTTTTTACAGAAGTTGCAAGATAGATGGCGCACTGCGAAAGAATGATCCTGCTTTCGGGATAACCGATCATCGCGACAGCCTGAAACGTGCTGGTGGCCAGCAATAGCGCATTCGGATTAGCGTTGCCGATATCTTCGCTGGCAAAGATCAGCATGCGGCGTGCGATGAATTTTACATCTTCACCACCTTCGATCATTCGTGCCAGCCAGTACACCGCACCGTTTGGATCGCTGCCCCGCATACTTTTGATGAAGGCAGAAATGATATCATAATGTTGTTCGCCTTGTTTATCGTACAAAGCAATTCTTTGCTGTGCAATTTCCATCACAGCATCATCGGTGATCACGCCTTTTTTACCCAGGGTTTCCGATACCAGTTCCAGCAGGTTCAATAATTTTCTTGCATCACCACCGGAAATGTTGATCAACGCTTCCGTTTCTTTCAGCGTGATCTTATATTCTTTTAAAACAGCATCGTTGGCCAATGCAAAGCTCAACAACTCTACCAATGCCGGTTGATCGAGCGCTTTCAATACATACACCTGGCACCTGCTAAGCAACGCACTGTTTACTTCAAACGATGGGTTCTCTGTGGTAGCACCGATCAGCGTTACAATCCCTTTTTCTACAGCGCCCAGCAAAGCATCCTGCTGGCCTTTATTAAAACGATGGATCTCATCAATAAAGAGGATAGCGCCGTTGGTATTTTTAGCTTCCTCGATCACTTCGCGGATATCTTTTACCCCGGAAGAAATAGCGCTGAGGGTGTAAAATTTTTGCTGTAAGGTATGTGCTATGATATTAGCGATAGTCGTTTTGCCAACACCCGGCGGCCCCCATAAGATCATCGATGGCACTTTGCCGTTTTCGATGGCTGTCCGCAAAATACTTCCCTTGCCAGTCAGGTGTTGTTGGCCGATCAATGTGTCGAGAGTATTGGGACGGAGGCGTTCTGCTAAAGGAGGGAGATTCATGAAGCAAAAATAAGAAATAAGGAATTTTAAATAAGAAATAAGAAAGTACGAAGGCTGTAAGATCTTGTGAATTTATAAAGTTCCACAACTTCCTTCTTTCTTATTTTATGTTTCTTACTCTTTATTTAATGTATTCAAGAATTTCTCCAACCATTACCGCCTGTTCTTCATCACTAATATTGATCACAATCGTATAACCATCGGCACCGCCGGCTTTTATCATGGCATTGATGAGCAATTGCTGATCGCTTTCACTTCGCCGTCCGGTTTCGGCATCCCAGATCTCTTTTGAAGTGAGGCAACCCTGGGTTGGTGTCAGGGGATAATATGGCTGACGGATATAATAATCCGGGTTGAGCGTGGAGCCATGAATGATGATCTCTGTACGTCCCGCCATACCTGCGTAATAACTCTGATAAAGCGGGTAATAATTTTTGAATGCTGCGGGTAGCAGATTGCGGTAGCGGCGGATATCCCAGGTGGTATCACTGATAGAAGAATCGGCGAAGAAATGCCGGGGCGATCTTTCAAACGGCATGGTCAGCTGAATGTTTACCGTCGGTCCGATAAAAGTAGAACGTGAAACATCGTAGCCCTTCATGCGGAAGATCCCTTCGGGAGTGTTGCCGTTGCTAAGGTATCCGGGAAGCCCGTTGTTGCTCAATGCCAACTGCGGTACGGAAAAAAGATTGCCAAGGCTGTCGCGGATAAAATTTCCATTGCGATCACGAACGATCACGATCCCGGGATAGTTCCTGTCTTTTCTCTGAAAACTAAATACCAGTATTTTTCCCGGCAAATAATCTTTCTGAAAAAAGGGTTGTAAAGACGGCAACACATCTGGTTTTTCCCGATGAGCCAGCCGGTAACTGAGTTGTTCCAATACCGGGTTGCCGGGTAAGGTATCTGAAAACTGTTTTGTTTTTACCGAAAGAAAAGAAAGGTCTTCTTTGGCGTGCGATGATTGTAAAATGTATTCTGCGCAAAGCGCAAATACCTTTGGTGCGGTGGTAGATAGTAAAAGATATTTGACCTGTGGGTAATATTTTTCAGGATAACGGGAATACAACAATTCCAATGCGGACCGTTGAAACGGGATCGAACGGGTATGTATCCATTCCGCGGCGCTATCGATACGGCCATCCACCCACAGGGATCTGTAGCGGGTAACCTGCAATGCATTAAAAGCTTCCTGCCAGTTTTCTTCTGTAGAATCATTCAGCGGCAACGATAAATTTTTGTTGATCGAACGCTGAACGAGATTACGGTATAATGTTTCCTGGTTGGCTTTTAGCGTAGCTTTAAAATATAATTGCGAAAACGCCGGAGCCAAAAAGAATAACAGGAATAGTATGTTGAGCAAAAATTTCATGAAGTGGTCTTACTGCACATTTGCTTTCAAAAAAAGTTGTATCCTTTCGAATGAGTTGACAAGATTTGCGCCAACCCATCCATGTGATTCGGTGGGATAAAAAACATATTCATTCGTTACCCCTGCATTGTTGAGTTTGGTTTGCAAAGCCGTTTGTTGCGCCGGCCTTACCAACGGATCTACACCACCCTGTAAAGTGATGGTGGGTGTACTTTGTGCCGATACATAATTGATCGGGCTGGATGAAGCATACAATTCTGCTTTGGTAGCTGGCGTTCCGCCAAATAAAGAAGCGATGGCAGATAGTGGTGCAAATACCGATGCAGGGTTATTATACATATCCACCATATCCGAAGGACCGAAGAAATTTACAATGGCTTTAGGTTTGACACTTGAATTTTTATATCCCTGCAATAAAGCCAAATGGCCGCCGGCACTGGCTCCCAGCAAAACCATCTTGTCAGAGATCTTGTATTCCGCACGTTTGCCGATGATAAAATCCACCGCCGCTTTCACATCGTTTTCCTGTGTTGGGAAAAGATTACCTGAAGCAGATGCCAGCCTGTAATTGATATTGATGATGGCATAATTTGGTAGCCTTCTTTTCATCGTATCAATATATGCAGCGAAATCGGTTTTGTCACCTTCGCTCCAAGCGCCACCATGAATCATGATGAGCACTTTGGTGGTATCGAAGGATCGTACTGCCGGAAGATGTACATCCAGCTTTTGCTTTGCATCGGAGCCATAAGCTACATCGTAGGTGATAACAGCTCCGCTATTTCCGGAGGCTACCTCATCCTTGCTGCAGGAAGAAAGAATAAAAATGTTTAATGATAGGATAATGAAAAGAGGAAATCTCATTTGTAAAAATTTAAGGAAAGTTACAAATTAATATGTCAGAACCAGGCCGATATATGACTTTCCTAAATATAAAAAATAAGCTTTAATGATTATTTGCAAAATCATTGACAATAGCGCTGACCTTATTTGTATAATTTTTCTTCATTTTAAAATAAAGCCTGGGTTCGGCAAATACCAAGTACCAGCTGGAGGCGGTGATAAAAAGATAAATTGCAAATTGACGAATTTCCCAAAAGATTGGCAGACGGGAAAGATGTGCGACCAGTTCATACCCTAATGCTATGAAGCCAAAAGAAACAAAAATCATCTGAAGAAAAAAGGGCCAGGCTATTAACCAAAAAAAGAATTCTCCTCTTGGTGATAATGTCCTGGCCGTTTCATATTTTTTTATCAGTACGAAGTTATTGCTGACGTTTAAGATGACCACGAGGAACATTGCCAAAAGGATAATGCATGTCGAAAGATCATCGGTTTCTGCTATTAAAAGCCCCCGGTAAATAAAATCTGCACATGCCAGTACTAATACTACATTGGCGATCTTAAATAACGGATTTACTTTGATCATTATTTTAAGTCAAGCTTTATCTGTAACTCCTCAAACTGTTTATCATCGATCGTACTTGGTGCATCTATCATCACATCACGTCCGCTGTTGTTTTTCGGGAAAGCGATGAAATCACGGATGCTTTCGCTACCGCCAAGGATGGAACAAAGCCTGTCGAAGCCAAACGCGATACCACCATGCGGCGGAGCACCATATTCAAATGCCCCCAACAGAAAGCCGAATTTGTGTTGTTGTTCTTCATCATCCATACCAAGCGCTGCAAACATTTTCTGCTGCAACTCTTTCTGGTAAATACGGATACTACCACCACCGATCTCATTTCCGTTCAACACCATATCATAAGCATTCGCCTTGATGTTGGCATAAGGATGTTTCAGGTATTCCGCAGGATTTTCAATCGACGGATTATTATTGATCATCGTTTCAATATCACCCGGCTTTGGAGAAGTGAACGGATGGTGACGGGCAACCCAACGGTTGTCATCTTCCGCATATTCAAATAGCGGGAAATCCAATACCCACAGAAGTTTGAACTCATCTGCCTTGCGAAGTCCAAGCGTAGTGCCCATGTACATACGAAGGTCGCTTGCCGCTTTTCGGGTCCTTTCTTCCGCACCGGCAACGATCAGGATAAGGTCACCCGCTTTTGCATTCGTTGCTTCAGCGATAGCCTTCAGTTTATCTTCCGAATAAAATTTATCAACGCTGCTTTTGAAAGTGCCATCAGCATTGCATTTGATGAATACCAAACCTTTCATGCCTATCTGGGGGCGTTTAACCCACTCCGTTAGTTCGTCGGTTTGTTTTCGGGTATATTCGCTGCAACCCGGCGCTGCAATAGCGATCACCGTTTCGGCTTCATCAAATACTTTGAAATCCACCCCATCGATCAGTGATGAAATACTTTGTTGTTGAGGGAAAGTATAGGAGGGGAATTTCAAGTTGGCCAGTCTCATGTCGAAACGGATATCCGGCTTGTCATTTCCGTAGGTCCACATCGCGTTTTCCCAGGTCATACGTTCCACCACATCAGTGTAGTCGATATTTTTTACATCTTTAAAAATGCGTTTCACCAGGCCTTCAAACATATGGAGGATATCTTCCTGCTCTACAAAACACATTTCACAATCTATCTGCGTGAATTCCGGCTGCCTGTCGGCACGAAGGTCTTCATCGCGGAAACATTTCACGATCTGGTAATAACGATCATATCCGCTCACCATCAGCAATTGTTTGAACGTCTGCGGGCTTTGCGGCAGCGCATAAAACTGTCCTGCATTCATGCGGCTTGGCACCACAAAATCCCTGGCGCCTTCGGGCGTACTCTTGATCAGAAAAGGCGTTTCAATATCCATGAAACCGTTTTCATGCAGGTAATTTCGTGTACTCCTGCCCGTTGCATAGCGGAGTTCGAGGTTCTTCTTTACAGCGTTCCTCCTCAGATCAAGGAAGCGGTATTTCATGCGCAGGTCATCACCGCCATCGGTATCATCCTGTATGGTGAAGGGCGGGGTGATAGACTTGTTGAGTATTTTAAAGGTGTTTACCAGCAATTCTATTTCGCCGGTAGGAATGTTATTATTCTTGCTGCTGCGTTCGCTAACGGTACCGGTTACCTGCAAAACGAATTCACGGCCCAATGGATTGGCGTCCAGTTCGGCATTCAGGCTTTCTGAAAAAAGCAATTGGGTGATGCCGTAACGGTCTCTCAGATCCACAAAAGTGATCGATCCGAATTTACGAACGGTTTGAACCCATCCGGCAAGGGTTACTGTAGTGTTGGTGTCGGCTATCCTTAACTGGCCGCAGGTGTGTGTACGAAACATCTTTTAGTATTAAATTAGGCGGCAAAGATAAAGTTTGCAGGGTTTATAGGGAAATATTGATTTTAGCAATCGATAAAAGCGGTCTAAAGCCGGTTGTGCAGCTATTTCCGGCGAAAACGGGTCAATAAGTTCGATCACCTAAACTATACCTGATGAACCTGTTCAACAACAATTTCTTATTGCGGCTTGCCGTGGCGGTGATCCTGCTGGTGCATGGCCTTGGGGGTATGTTCAATAATGGTGTGCATGATTTCGGCAAATTTTACCTGGATGAGCAGGGGTTTGCACCACTGGGTGTTCCGCTGGCATGGGCCATCAAAATTTCTCATGTGCTGGCTGCTGCCTGCCTGTTGACGCAAAAATTTTTGAAATGGGCCTGTGGGATCACGATCATCATATTGGTCGCTGGCATCATCATGGTGCATTATCCGGAAGGCTGGTTTGTTGTCGGCGGCGGAAGAAACGGAATGGAATTTAATTTCCTGCTGATATTTGTGCTGCTTACCATCATGTTTTCTGGCGCAATGAAGAGAAATATTGCGAAGCAAAAAGATCTTATATAATAAGTAACAGCGGCACGATCGGAACAAACCGAACCTGTGGTATGGGAAAAGAATGAATTATTTTTTCTACCGAAACAATGTTCCTACGGAATAATTATTTCGGATTTATTTCGCAGTAAAGTGACAGTTAAAATTGCCCCTACGACTTCTTCGAAGCCTTCGCAATTTTATTAAAATCAAGACAAAGCCTCATCCAATAATCAAAATCTTTTTTCGATCTGTAGCCAACAGCGTTTACATAACAATACCCGCTCAATTGCTTTCCTTTCATGATCATCGGCTCGAAACCATTCCTTTCCGCAACGATTTCCAGCAACTCCGGATCGAAACGGCACATCATATTTTCGCCGCTAACATTCACGCACATTTTTTCATTGACCATAAAACAAAGCCCACGGAACATTTTTTTCTCTTCCACTTTTAATCCGGGAATGCCCGACAAATGATTCCGTATCTTTTCGGCCAGTTGGAGATCGTATGTCATGTTGATTATTGTTGTTCAAACATTGTGATCGTGCCATGAAGTTCTGTTTTTTTCTCCAATAATAAATTTCATGCAGCCTTTGCCTGTAAATTACTCTCTGTTGAATATTAGCCCATTCATTGACCCTTTTAACCTGTTTATGAGAATATTGCTGTTCGTTTTATTTTTGATTATTTCCCTTTCCGGTTTTTCGCAAAAAGATCTCAGGAAGCTACGTGCCGCCAGCTGGCAGGCATTTGCTTATAAAATATCTGCAGCAGAAGCGGAGCAATACATCATGTGGGATTCGATCCCGTTGGGAAGATTCGAAGACGATACACCCGCTATGGTTTTTTTGAGCGATTCTGTGGATGAATCAAAACTGGCAAAAGGCAATTATGTGCTGGCTCGTGTGAGAGGAAGTTACCTGCAGGTAGAAGTATTGAATATCAGTGATCTTAAACTCATCACTATCAATAACCGCCGGCAGGTACAATTGGATGTGCGCAGCAAAACCGGCCAGCCAGTGGAGCAGGTACGGATGTTTGTAGATAATAAGGAAATCAAGGCTGATGCTTCCTCCGGCACTTTCTGGTGGAAGAATCATAAATTGGAAGAGGCTGCCATAAAGGTTTACACTGCTACGGATACACTCTATTCTGCTATCGAATTAAATGATGATGATGAAGTCAAACCGGTTTCGCAGCAGATCAGGCAAAATTATCATTCCACAAAAATTTATAAAATACTGAGCTGGGTACCGCGGCAATTCAAGCGTTTATTTGATCATGAAAAAAGCAGAAGAAACAAACCTGTTACCCGGGGGTACATGGTATTTAATCAGCCAAAATATAAGATGGGTGATACGGTAAAATTCAAAGCTTACCTGCTCGGTAAAAAATCGAAACCATCGCGGAAAAGCCTTGATGTGTATCTGAATTATTACCAGCAACAAAGAAATGTGGAACAGTTGATAACCAGGCTAAAACCCGCTACAGCAGGGGCTTACTTCAGTGAATTTGTTCTAAGGGATACTTTGCCTTCCGGAACCAGGTATAACCTCATCTTAAAAAACAGTGATGGCGATATTCTGATGAAAGGAGATTTTCGATTGGAAGATTATGTGCTGGATGAGATCAATTCCACTAGTTTCAGGTCGGATAAGGAAACCTATTATCCGGCCGATACCCTTCGCTTTTTTGCTTCAGCAAAAGATGCCAATGGGCTGAATGTATTGGATGCAAATGTTGAATTGCTCCTCGGAACTTCGGATATCCATGAAACTAATCAGGATACTGTTTTTGTAAGGGATACATTGTATCGTGTGCAAACAAAACTGGCCTCCGATGGAGATACGAAATTTTTAATTCCCGCTGATATTTTGCCAAAAGTAAATCTTTCTATTTGGGCGACCATCCACTTCATTAATTCCAGCAATGAAGTGCAGGAAAGATCTATTACGGTTGGGTATGACTATTTTCGCAAGGAACTTTTTGTAAAACAAAAAAACGACAGCGTCTATGTCACTTACCTCGAAAATGGCGTATCCGTTCCGGCAAAGGGAATTATGGAAGCTGGGGAGAATGCCGAAGTACCGGTAAATTTTCCGTTGGTAATAAAGATTGACGGGCTTTCTGAAGAGTATGAGTTTTCTGTAAAAACTGATAAATGGATCAGCAAAACCTTTGAGCCATCGCGTTATAAACCAGGGTTTGACCGTATCAGCAGTGGCGATACGCTGGGTTTCATTTTGGACAATCCATATCGCATACCAATTTATTACACCGTGCTGGATGGACAAAAACTGATTGCTTCCGGCAGGCAATCAGGTGAGATGATCCAATGGACAAAACTTATGAATGATCACCGGCAGTATTATACGGTTCGTTGGCAGTACGTGTGGAATGGTATCGAGCAAACGGATGAAAGGCTGATTGCTTTGTTGTATAAAATATTATCAGTAAAAATTGATGCGAAAGAGAAGATATTTCCGGGTGAGAAGGATTCGGTAAAAGTGAATGTAACGGATTATAAAGGCAGGCCTGCGTCAGATGTGAATCTTACGGCAGTTGGCTATAATAACCAATTCAGCAATGATCTTAAGATCAAAGAGCCGGCTTATGGCGTCAATTATAAAGGAAGAAAATATATTGAGTACCCTCCTTATGAAGTGGCCGATGTTGAGCTTCCGTATTTATCGTATCTGTTGGCAGAAAACAAAAAATGGATCGGCAAATTCGGGCTCGACAGTATGCTTCATTACCAGCTGTTGTTTCCCAAAAATGGTTACCAGGATGTGATGACATTGCTCAATGATTTTACTCCGCAGGTTTCTGTAAATCTTGTCAAAAAAGGCATCCCCCAAGAGATTTATTTATTACATATCAATCGTCAGTTCCGATATTACAATGCGGTTACCGATACAACAAGATATTCGTTTGATGTGTACCCTGGTTTTGTTCAGTTTTTGATCCGCACACAGGATCAGGAAATAAAGATCGACAGCATTTATATCCAACCCGGTTTCAAACATGACCTTGTTTTTGACCTTGATACTCTTCCTGTACATTCGAAAGTTACTGATGTGAAACCCTATTGGAGTAAAGAAGAGATCAGTTTGCTTGAAAACAGTATCTGGCGTATGAGGGACAGGAATATGTCTGGCGCTTATCTGTGGCAAAACAGACAGGTAACACGGTTCAATGGCAGCGACGTACATACCAGTGGCCCATTTACTACTGACAGCCTGTACTTCTTTTATCCTGAAAAATTTGATATCGCTTTTCGTTTTGAGCCTGGGTATGAATATAGCCTTTCAAAAAAAGTAGTACGGCTTGAAAAGAGCAAACTGTTTAATTTCCCGGAAGAGAAAAATTACCTGCCCCGTGTAAGAGAAACAAATCTCAAATTAGGCGATACGCTTGGCTTTCCGCCGGTTGTTAAGTATGCTACCCCAAAAATACCAGCAAGGATTCCCGGGCTAAAAGGACAATATGGTCATGCCTACAATTCTTTTAAATCAGGTACCGGAAAACTGACTATCAAAATCCCGGCTGATACAGCTTTGAGGTATGTGATCTTAAAAAATGCCGACAGCAGCAAAGCGATTGTTATTTCGGATATGTATCAATATACTTTTTTCAATCTTACTCCGGGAAAATATCGTCTGTTATTGGTTAGCTGGAATAATTATACTGCAGAAAGAGAAGTCATCGTAGCCGAAGGAGGCACATTGGTAGTCAATATGCGGCAAGCGGTATTTGTAGCTGATAATCCTTTGCTGGTGCAACTTTACGCAGATGCTGCCCGCGAGGAGGAATTGATCCGTCTTAAAACAGAAGAAGAATTACGGGTGATCGAAACCCCGGTTTCATTGATGCCGATAGCGATGATCGTTTCGCAAAATGGCGGCGCAACCCTTTCCATGAAGATTACAGATGGAAGATCAGGGGTTGGAATTCCTTCTGCAGGTATTTCATTCAAAGGGTATACGCCTATGGGGTATACAAATGCCGGAGGAGTATATAGCTTTTCTCACTTAAAAATTGGGAATTATACTTTGATCATTTCCGCACTTGGATATAGGGCGATAGAAATGCCGTTGAATATTTTGGATGATAAAACTGTAAATAAAAATGTAAGTCTTTTTATCTCTGCGGAATCGCTTCAGGAAGTAGTGGTGACGGCACTTGGAATTCAGCGGCAAAGAAAAGACCTGGGTTATGCTACGTCAAAAGTATCGTCCAGCGCAATTGATATATCTACCAATGTTGCAAATGGTTTACAAGGCAGGGTTGCGGGACTCAATATTACTTCCATTGCTAATGGTGATTTTGACAACGTAAAGATCAATCTTCGCGGGATAAGAAGCCTCACAGGAAACTCAGATCCTTTACTGGTAATCGACGGTATTATCACACCGATGAGCGTATTGGGCACTTTGAAACCGGAAGAAATTGCGGAAATGATTACACTTAGTAGTACCTCAGCTTCCGCCATATATGGGGCTGAAGCGGCGAATGGGGTACTCGTTGTTACCACCAAAAGAAAAACAGACCGTAAAGTTTTCCGCGATTATGCTTTCTGGCAACCCAATATGATCACTAATGAAAATGGAAATGCATCTTTTGAAGTTGTTTATCCTGACAACATCACGGGCTGGAAGAATTTTGTTTTTGCCATGGACAAAAAGAACAGGGTAGGTAAAACGTTCCTGCTCACACAGGCATACAAACCAATAGTGGCGCAACTGAACATGCCGTTGTTCTTAACCGAAGGAGATAGTTGTTTTGTTGTAGGCAAAGCATCGAATTACACGGAAGATAAATACAGCCTTTCCACTTCATTTAAAATGAACGGTCAGATGCTGACTGAAAATAAGACAGAACTTTCGCCATCGGATGCCCATATCGATCAGCAGTTGATCAGTACTTCCGGTAAAGATACTTTGAGTATCGGCTATGAACTGAAAACGTCGACGGGATTTAAAGATGGGGAAGAAAGAAAGCTACCGGTTTTGAAAAAGGGTACAGAAGAAACCGTCGGAGATTTTTGGGTTTTGCAAAAAGATACCAGTGTGAATTTTAAACTTGCACCGGATGCTTCGGGATTGGATATTTATGCGCAGAACAATACGTTGGATGTATTACTGGATGAACTGGAGCATCTGAAAAATTATCCGCATCAATGTATGGAGCAAACCACTTCTAAATTGAAAGGGTTGGCTTTGAAGAAACAGATTTATGAAAAGTTGAAAAAAGAATTTACTGAGCAGAAGCTTGCGGATCAGTTGCTGGCTAAAGTGCAGAAAGCGCAATTGTATGATGGTGGCTGGTCGTGGTGGCCGAATGGCAAAGCGAATTTTGAAGTGACGAATTATGTATTGCAGGCATTGGTCAATTACAGAAGTAATCCTTTGGTAGAAACGAATGTAAGGAACGGCTTTCTTTATTTACAGAACCAGCTTCCATCCTTGAAGAAAGACCGGTTGATGGCTGCATTATTTACTTTGAGCGAAGGCCATCATGAAATGAATTATGAAATGTGGTTGAAGAAGATAGATATTGATTCCGTAGGATTACATGCAAAATGGCAGAAACTGAAGATCATGCAGCGACAGAAAATGGAACATGCTTCTTTGCTGCATGAATTGATGAGCAGAAAAAAGGTTTCGGCAATGGGCAGTATTCATTGGGGCGATCAAACATACAACTGGTCCAATAACGATATCGCGACAACAGTGCTGGCTTTTAAAGCATTACGAGAAGAACCCGGTTTTGAAAGATCTGCCAGCGGCATCATTCAGTATTTTTTAGAACGGAGAAGGAATGGTTACTGGGCAAACACAGTTGAATCCGCCAGCATAACGGGGGCGATCCTCCAGGATGTATTGGATTCGCAGGTGGATATTAAAAAGCCAGCTACGGTGAGTGTTTCGGGAGATACCGCTTTTGTCATTACTAAATTTCCATTTGAAATGAAATGGCAGAATACGAAAATTCAGGAGCTGAATTTTTCAAAAAATGGTAGTGGAATTGTGTATCTGACGGCTTATCAAAAAACCTTTGTGGCGGATCCGTTGCCTGTTTCAAATGATTTTGTGATCAATACTTATTTTTCCCGGAACGGGCAAAAACAGCCCATCATTACATCCGGTGAAAAAATAAAGATGATCGTCGAAGTAAATGCGCTCAAAGAATCCGAGTATGTGATGCTGGAAGTACCGATCCCGGCGGGATGTATCTATGCTGAAAAAAATGACGGAGGTTGGAATGAATACCGTGAATCGTCTAAAGATAAGGTGAGGATATTTTCCGAATATCTCGGCAAAGGAGTTCATACATATGAAATTGAGCTGGCGCCAAGATACAATGGAGTTTTTCATCTGAATCCGGCTAAAGCGGAGTTGATGTATTACCCGACTTTTTTTGGAAGGAATGAAATGAAGAAAGTAAGCATTGCACCATAAAAATACTCAATAAAAAACGGGTTGTATGTACAACCCGTTTTTTATTTTATCAAACGATCAGGTGTGGTACAAACCTGCTTTTGTTATCCGTGATCAAACTTTTGGCTTCCCGGATCCCCATGCCTGCTGGCTCCTGGCCGATCACCCAACTGCCGATGACAGGGAAGTTGTCATCAAAATCGGGCAGCTCGAATAATTGCTGATAAATAAAACCTTCTTCGCCATATTCGCCTTCACTTTTTTCGATGGTGCCATAATGTTTTACAATTTCAATGTTGGCGCCTTCACGGGAAAGGATCGGTTTTTTTACATAATCTTTCATGCCGTTATTCTCGAAATATGCGGGTAAAAGATATTCGTTGTTGGGGAATAGTTCCCATAAGATGGGCAGTATCGCTTTATTCGACAGGATCATTTTCCAGGCAGGTTCTATCCAGAAAGCCTGGTTGCTGTCGCTTAAGATATTTTTTCCAAAACTTTCGTGCGCCAGCCATTCCCATGGATAGAGCTTGAAAATATTGGTGATGGATTCATTTTCCATATCCACAAATTGAGCACTCTCTGCCTCCCAACCGATGTCATCGATGAACACGAGCTTTGTATCCAGGCCGCCCTGTATGGCGCAATCCCGCATGTATTCAGTATTCGTAAGATCTTCCAGCGTTTCTTTCAGGCAGGTAAAATGTAGCTTGCCCGGATTGAGATACACTTTCAGGTATTTCCAGTAAGCGATCAGTTTTTCGTGAATACTGTTGAACTGATCTTTACTTTTATCGAAATCCTGTAACCAGAACCATTGCACGATACCAGCTTCGTACAAACTGGTAGGAGTGTCGGCATTGAATTCCAGCAATTTTACCTGGCCATTTTTAAAACAAAGATCAAAGCGGCCATAGATGGCGGGATGATCATCGTTCCAGGTTTTTTCGATGTATGGAATAAACTCCTGCGGAATGTGAAACTTCGGATAGAGTTTGTTGTCGATCACATGTTGCACGGCTTCGAGGCACATTTCCCAAAGGGCTGCAGTAGCTTTTTCGAGTTGGTCTATTTCGCCGGAGGTGAATGTATAATAAGCAGATTCGTCCCAGTAGGGCACATCGCTGGTATGAAAACCGAAGCCCAGTTTTTCTACGGCACTTTGCCAATTGTTGCGGGGAGTTGTATTGATACGATTCATAAAATGTATGATGTGAGATGTATGATGATGATATGTTTCACGTAAGATGAGAAAATATTGCAATGATTGAGATGAACAGGATTGTAAAGATCTCCCTCTGAAAGAAATCATACATCTCACATCATCCATATTTCCCTATCCACCTACGCTATAGCCACTCCGTCCAAATCCGCCTCTCGTTACATTTCCTTTGAAATTATTAGAGCCGATGTTAGAGCGCTGAGAAATGGCGCCGGAATAGTATCCGGCCCTGGTGTAATTTCCATTGCTGTAATTGCCATATGGCCGGAATGCGTAGTACCACAGGGCCGCTGTCAGCAGGCCATTTCCGCCGTGGCCATAATGCGTACGGGTATAGGGTGCCGTGCTGTCGCCACGGACATAGGTTTTGCTTCCTTCGCCCCATTCGGGTTCTTTTTTCTTCTGGTTGCAACTTGCCAATGTTGCTGTGATCAGGATTAGCTTTATAGTGGAACTTTTTTTCATTCGTACTTTTTTTGAGTGAATGGTGAAAGGTGAATGGTGAAAATTTCGAAAGTTTTAAATAATCCTAAGCTTTTTAAAATCAGGATTTAAAAACTAACAAAAACATTTAAACCTCATATTTTCACTATTGACCATTGACCATTCACTACTTTATTGTAATAAATATCTCGTAATCTTTTTTCACCGTGACCTTCTTGGTATCGCCATCGCTGTTTTCCGCTTCTTTGGTTTCCAGGCCGAGCGCCGGTACAGTATCGCGGTATTCTACCTTTTTAAATTCGCTGTTGTGAACCCATACCGTATGTTTGGTCAGCAGTATGTCGTGTGTGCTGTCCAGGTGCTGAACAGTTACCGATGTTTCTACCGATCCGTTTTTATTGACAGTATTGGTGATATCCTCATTGTCCTTTTTCTTGCACGCAGTAAACAAGGCCACCGCGAGGATCATCGAGCCGAAGAGGAAGGGGAGTTTGTTTAGTTTCATTGTTGTTTTTTTACTGGTTTTAATGGATAATAGAATAATGGATAATGGATAATGTTTTCAAACCGAAGTTATTTCAATTTTTACAGTTCTTTCAATCGAAAACATTATCCATTATACCGTTATCCATTAATAAATTAATTCGCCTCCGGTGTATCCGTTTTCTTCTGATCCATCAGCTCCATCAGTTTCATTCCCAGCAAACCATTGATGCCTCCATCCGTACCTGTGCCGCCACCAATGAGAATATCCGGTATCACTTTGATCTGGCCTTTACCAATTTCTTCCGTGATCTTATACCTCGTGAAGTTATCGCCGCCCATCGCTTTCACCTGCAGTTCATATGCTTCTGCGGTACTCTTACCAATTGCCATGATCTTTTCCGCTTCTGCCAAACCGGTCTTGCTGATCTTTTCGGCATCGGCGCTGGCGTTCAGTTTGGTGGCTTCCGCCTGTGCACCTGCTCTTGCTTTTGTTGCTTCCGCTTCAGCGTTTGCACGCATTTTTGTGGCGGTCGCTTCTGCGTCAACCTGTAGTTTCAGGCTG
>Ga0247741_1000707_pt1 | contig 18299 bp, 17 predicted proteins | sample UWRJL213509R2_FD_180945 | JGI IMG/M metagenome (GOLD analysis project Ga0247741, IMG submission 180945) | Plant litter microbial communities from Arlington Agricultural Research Station in Wisconsin, United States - UWRJ-L213-509R-2 | ecosystem: Environmental > Terrestrial > Plant litter >... | reverse complement strand
GATAAATTAACCAGTGTGAAATTGGAAGATCCAGAAAAAGATAAGTAAATTAAAAGATCAGTAATCTAAAAAATCGCCAACTGAATATTATTTTCAGTTGGCGATTTTTTTTACAACATCATACCGCCAGAAGCTTCAATACGCTGCGCATTAATCCAGCGATTATCTTCCGATAATAGCGACGCAATTACACCGCCAATATCATCGGGCACGCCTACACGCCCCAACGCAGTAATCGAAGCAATATGATTATTTAATTGCTCGTTGTCGCGTACCACACCGCCGCCAAAATCGGTTTCAATCGCACCGGGCGCAACCACATTCACCGCGATTCCACGCGCACCTAATTCTTTTGCAAGATATTTACTCAGCACTTCAATAGCGCCTTTCATTGATGCATATGCCGCATAACCCGGAAAACTAAAACGCGTTAAGCCAGTAGAAATATTAATAATGCGACCACCATCCGCAATCAGTGGCAGCAGTGTTTGCGTGAGAAAAAATACACCTTTGAATTGAATATTCACCAGTTGATCAAATTGCTCTTCCGTAGTCTGCGCAAACGGCGTGTTAATGCCGATACCCGCGTTATTGACTAAAAAATCAAAATTTTCGCGCTGCCATTTGTTGCTCAATAAATCTTTAACAGTTGTTGCAAACGCTGAAAAAGTTTTGCTTTCGGCTACATCCAATTGCACCGCGTTAGCTTTTACGCCGAGGCTTTCAGCTTCTGCGACAACGGCATCTGCCTCTTCTTTTTTACTGCGATAAGTAATGATGAGATCCACACCCTGGCTTGCCAATTTCAGCGCGGTGTTTTTGCCAAGGCCACGGCTGCCGCCAGTGATGATTGCAATTTTGTTGGTCATGATAAGTATCCCTAATAAGTGATTGATGTCGGCAAGCAGTTATTGCTTGATGGTTGCCAGTCTATTACCCTATGGATATCGAATAAATAAGCCGATATTGAATAAACTATTCAGAAAATCGATTCAATGGCTTTAAGAGAGGAAGGAGTAGCTGCGTGAGGCCTTACAAAGCTGGATTTGAGAGGATAAGTTGATTCGAAGAATAATTATTTGAAGGTTTTCACACCAGATTTAAAAATCAACTTAAAAAAAGCCGTCTTTCGACGGCCTTTTAGATTTATAGCCACGGCGTAGGTCCATAATTTTGATCGAGCAAATCGCGTAACCTTACTTGGGGCGACTGCGATTCGCCGCCGTTATAGTCTTTAAATTTCACCGAAATCAGAGGATCGCTAGCAGTACCGCTGATTGCTATTCCGACCACATCAATGTTGTCAAAAAAGTCGCGAGGAACTGGCGCTGGAATAATTAACGTTTTAGCGCCTTTACCGTACCAAAGTGCATCAATTGCAAAACCTTCAGCTCTTGGTTGCGCTTGATAAATTAAGCGATCTCTTAACGATAAAGTCAGCTTTTTATTGGCTACAGTTAATATTTCCTGATCAACAACCTTGGTCGCCGTTACGTCAGTTAGCAAACCATTTAACGTAAATAACGACGCATTTAGAGATTGGTTATCAGAAACTGGATTAATAAAAGCCGTTCTCTCAGATACAAATACGCCGAAATGGATAGGAGCATCAAGCTGGAAACTATCCAAATCAACGATAACTTCTTTATAAATCCATGCCCCAGCAACGAGTGCTCTGTATCTTCTGCCTTCAATCAATTTAAAGTTAGTAGCAGTCAACTTTGCCATATTAGGAAAAGTCACCTCTAAGGAAACTATTTTGGGCTCAATTGCTGGAGGAGTTTTTGTAACGATTAAGACCGCAGAAGTCACATTATTAAAGTCTAAACCCGGGTAATTAATCCAACCCTGACTCGAACGTGCATTTGAAAGCTCATATCTGGTTGTCTTTGCTTCCGCGATAGCAACCGATCCTAAAGCAACTAATAGTGCCATAACGCCAATAATATTTTTCATACTTGAAAATTCCTTGAGTTAATAAATGCCCAGCTTCTGCTGAGGCACGAACTGTAACAAAGTTCGATTTTCCACACCAACGCTTTAGTATTTAGGTTTTGTAACCTTTAAGTCAGCTTGTGAATCTATAAACGCCAAGGCCAAGTTGGCACGAATATGTGACAATCGCGCATCTCACTGCCCTCAAATTTTTAGTTGAATTGGCAGACTACTTTTTGAAACCTCAATACTATTCAGCTATTTAGGCAACAAGGTGCAATTCATGAATCAATTGGAAGCTATTCAGATTTATTTACGCGTTGCCGAACTCTCCAGCTTTACTGACGCCGCTGATAGCCTCGGTTTACCTAAAGCCAATGTTTCGACGGCAGTGCAGCAATTGGAAAGCTATCTGGGCACCCGCCTACTTCACCGCACCACTCGCCGCGTGCAAATGACCCACGACGGCCAGGCTTTTTACGAGCGCAGCAAAGATTTGCTCGCGGATTTTGATGAACTCAAAACTCTCTTCAACAGCAAACAAAATCAATTGCGCGGACGTTTGCGCGTAGATATGCCAACAGTAATTGCACGGGATTTGGTAATTCCCAACTTGCCAGATTTTTTACGCGAACATCCTGATTTGGAAATTGAATTGAGCAGCACTGATCGCCGTGTGGATGTTGTGCGCGAAGGTTTTGATTGCGTGCTGCGAGTGGGTACTTTGGTGGATTCAAGTCTGATTGCGCGAACGATTGGCGCTTATGAGCTTATCAACTGCGCGTCGCCGGAGTATCTGGCGCGCAACGGTACGCCAACTTCTTTGGCTGATTTGGAGCATCATCATTTAATTCATTACGTACCCATATTGGGCGGTAAGCCTTTGGGTTTTGAGTATGTGGATAGCAGCAACGAAAAATCCGAACCCGTCGAAAAAACTATCGCAATGCAAGGTGCTTTAAAGGTGAATAATGTGGATGCTTATACTGGGGCTTGCTTGGCGGGCTTGGGAATTATCCAAAGCCCGGAACCGGGTATGCGCGAGTATATTGCGGCGGGCCGATTGGTTGAGATATTGCCCCACTACAGCCCTGCGCCTATGCCGGTTTCACTAATTTACGCCAATCGCAGACACCTGCCAAAACGCGCGCAAGTTTTTATGACTTGGCTGACCGAGCTGGTAAAACCGAGATTAATGCCGCAGTGATACCTTTAAATGATCGATTAGGTTATACAGACCACTGAATTATTTTTTGAATTAGCGCCTAATGCGAAAACAAATGACAAAAAAATAAGTTGAGCCGTGAGGAATTATGGCGGTTGTTAAAAAAGTAATGCGTCGCACACTAAAGCTCGCTGAACGTTACCCGTGGATAATTCCACTGTTCGGTTTCGTGTCTGGTGTTGCCAGTTTTTTTCTGGTGGAGCGAAAGCAGGAACAATTTGCGCAACTTATTTCTATTTTGATGTTGGCGAGCTGGTTTTGGTTGGCGATAGAAAATTTATTGCAGCGCGGAATTTCGCATTGGTTTGGTATCCAAGTTCCGCCGATAGTATTGCGTTACGTAAATCAATTAGTGCATCAGGAAAGTTTATTTTTTGTCATTCCATTTTTCTTTATCACCACTGCGTGGAATAGCGGGCAACTTGTTTTTACTTCACTACTCATAGTCGCCGCTTTTGTCTCAATCATCGACCCCCTTTATTACCACTGGCTCGCGCCGCGCCGCTGGCTGTATTTTAGTTTTCACGGCATCACTTTATTCGCGGCACTGTTAACTGCACTGCCATTAATTTTTCATTTGCCAACATCCAAAAGTTATCTGTGGGCGCTTGGCATTGCAGCCGTTTTGTCATCTCCAGGCATAGCACGAAGTTTCTCTGAATCCTGGTGGAAACGGATTCCGATTATGCTGCTAATTATCGCTGGAACATTCGGCGTAGGTCTGGCCGCACGTCACTGGATTCCGCCAGCATCAATCTGGCTAACGCATGTCGCCATTACTGATCAAATCGACGACGTTAGCCGTTCACCCAATAAAAATTTAAAAGTGATCACTACTGACCAATTGCATCAAGGCGTTTACGCCTACACTGCCATTCACGCTCCGCGCGGGTTGCGCGAGCGCATTTACCACGCGTGGTATCAAGACGGAAAAGAATTTGACCGCATCGCATTGGATATCAACGGCGGCAACGACGACGGCTACCGCTCATGGAGTCGAAAAAAGAATTTTCCAAAAGATGCCGCCGGTCATTGGCGAATCCAAGTGGAAACTGAAGCAAGACAAGTGTTGGGGATTTTGCGTTTTCAAGTTATCGATTCAAAAAATATGAAGCTTTTGCCTAACGATCAGAAACAAATTTATCCAACAAACTCGGAAATTAAAACCGAAGAAAAATCAGAATCGTCTGAACCAAAAGCAGAGACAAAAACGGAGCCTGCTGAAACAAAAGTTGATTCGTCTGAGCCCGCTGCAGCGCCTGCTACCGAGGCAGAAAGTTCGGCCTCGGATGATGGTACTAAGTAAACAAATCCTTGCTAGTTAATAATCAGCCCGCGCGCGTTGCTAAAATTGCCGCAATATCCAAAGGTTCCCGATAAAGTGCGAAATCAGTTTCGCGAGATTGAATAGCAAGAATGGACATGCGGTCGGCTAGCTCGTTGCCTTGGACACCGACATGACCATTTACATGCAGCACTTGCACCTTGTTTTTCAGTGTTTGGTACAGCGTGTAAATATCTTTAATCAGTTCGAGGTTTTTAATCTCCCCGCTTTTCTTTTTCCAGCCCGCCTTTTCCCAACCAAGTGCCCATTGCACGACACATTGGATTGAATACTGGGAGTCTGAAAAAACTGCAGCGGTTTTGCCATTGGCCGTTTCATCTCTCGCAAGCAATAAGCCTTGATGCAACGCATTTAATTCAGCAGTGTTGTTTGTTCCCATCGCGTTATATAAACCGTACCAAAGTTCGCGCAATTTATTATCCTGATACACAGCCACGCCCGATCCCGCTTCACCCGGGTTCGGTTCACAACCACCATCGGTAAAGATTTTCACCTGTTCAGGTAAAGCATTCACTTCAGCTGCGCTATAGGTTTTAATTTTTGCACCGCTCGCAGCTGAGCCACGACCAGCGGCGACAGATGGCTTAGAGCCGCTAAAAGCTGCTTCCGCTTCTTCTCGCGTTAAAAACGATTTGTAACGCGCACCAGCAAACCCATCAACATGTTTTTTGCAGGTATTCCAATCGGTAAAAATACCTGTCTCACGTCCGGACCATACTACATAAAATTTTGAAGCCATCAGATACTCTTAATAATTTTGCAAATTCAGTGGGTTGAAAATATGAATCCATTCAGAACAGATTGTTGTCATTGTGCCATGTGATGCCAAAGCGCAGGAGGATTCAGTCATCTAGCACTGAGACTATCGGAAAAAATCCTTTATAGCCTCGATTTTCCCAACAGAAAACTTCCTGACTGCACCTGCTCATACCGCACTACATCGCCAGTTACCTCAATACCGACTCTATGCTAATATGCGCCCCTTTTTTCCGTTGCTAATTTTCCGTTCGAGACAATGCTATGAGCACTAAAGTCGCCGTTGTGATGGGTTCCAAGAGTGATTGGGCCACCATGCAATCTGCCGTTGAAATCCTGCAAAAGCTGGGTGTGGAATACCATACCGAGGTGGTTTCGGCGCACCGTACACCGCAGAAGCTGGCGACTTTCGCTGAGGAAGCGGCGGGCAATGGCTTTGGTGTAATCGTTGCTGGTGCCGGCGGCGCTGCGCATTTGCCGGGGATGATTGCGGCTCATACACGTTTACCTGTGCTTGGCGTTCCGGTGCAAAGTAAAGCGTTGAATGGTATGGATAGCCTTCTATCTATAGTGCAAATGCCTAAAGGTATTGCGGTGGGTACTTTGGCGATTGGTACGGCGGGTGCTTTTAATGCGGGCTTATTGGCTTGCCAGATTCTTGCGTTGAACGATGCTGAATTGGCATCGCGCATTGAGGAATTCCGTTACGCGCAGACGCAAGCGGTGCTGGATAATCCAGACCCGAGCGTAGACTAAACGCTCGTCGCTAACGAGTTTTTAATTTTTGTATCGACTAATGTTTGTATTTAATGGTTAAGCGGTAGGTAGTGGATGAGCAGTAACAAGCCAATATGGGTTTTAGGCGCAGGCCAGTTGGGCGCAATGCTCAAGCACGCAGGTATGCCCTTGGCGCTGGATGTTCGCCCCGTGGACATTAATGAAAGCAGCGCGCCGCTTTTACAAGCCGATGACTTGGTGACTGCCGAGCGCGAGCAATGGCCCGAAACGCTCGTAACTCACACGCTTGCACAACATGCTAACTTTGTTAATAAGCCGATATTTAGCCGCCTTGCTGACCGCAAAACTCAAAAAGAATTAATCGATTCGCTCGGGCTTTCTACTGCGCCATGGCGCAATGTTATTGGCGATATTAACGCGAGCGAATTACGCAACCAATTGGGAGAGCGTGTTTTACTTAAGCGTCGCACCGGCGGTTACGATGGCAAAGGCCAGTACTGGTTACGCGCGGTGGATGACGAAGTTCCATCAGACTGGCAAGGCCACGCTATCGCCGAAAAAGCGATTCCCTTTGATGAAGAAGTGTCTGTCGTTGGCGTGCGCAATCGCGCGGGCCAATGCGTGTTTTATCCGCTCACGTTGAATCTGCATTTAAACGGTATTCTTTACGCATCAGTCGCGCCCCTGCCACGCTTGCAACACCTGCAAAACCAGGCCGAAACCATGCTCGGCAAATTACTGAATGAGCTGGATTATGTAGGCGTTATGGCGATGGAATGCTTCCGCGTTGGCGATCAGTTGATGATTAACGAACTTGCGCCGCGCGTACACAACAGCGGCCACTGGACGCAAGCGGGCGCGAGCATCAGCCAGTTTGAATATCATTTGCGCGCCGTAGCCGATATGGCGATTCCGAAAGCACAGATCCTGGGCCACAACGTGATGATCAATTTGATCGGCACCCAACGTAATCCCAACTGGTTGAATTTACCTGTCGCGCAAACTTATTGGTACGGAAAAGATGTATTGGCTGGCCGCAAAGTTGGTCATATCAATTTGGTCAGCAAAGACGTACAAGACATTCGCGGCACCTTGCAGCAGCTTAAATACCTGCTACCGGAACAATATTACAAAGAGGCTATCGAATGGAGCCTCAAAGCGCTGGAAGATCTTACCTAAACTGCAATAGACTGAAGCCAAGGCCAACACCTTGGCTTTTTTATTGAAAAGGAATCAACCCATGTACACATTACACATCGCCAACAAAAACTATTCGTCCTGGTCATTGCGCCCTTGGCTAGTGCTACATGTGCTGGGTATTCCGTTTGATGAAAAAGTGCATCCCTTCCCTGAAAGTAATACGTGGGATTCGTACAGAACATTTTCTCCCAGCGGCAAGGTTCCTTGTTTAGAGGATGGCAATATTCGCGTATGGGATTCGCTAGCGATTGTTGAATATTTGGCAGAACAACATGACCATATTTGGCCTAGCGATAAACCCGCCCGTGCCTGGGCGCGCAGTGCAGCCGCTGAAATGCATTCCGGATTTCAAGCTTTGCGAAATACATGTGGCATGAGCTGTGGCCTGCGTATTGAGTTGGAAGAAATATCGCCAGCGCTGCAAAAAGATATAGCGCGAATCGATGAACTTTGGACGCAAGGTATCCAGAAATTCGGCGGGCCATTTCTAGCAGGCGCAGCTTTCAGCGCGGTGGATGCGTTTTTTGCGCCAGTAGTATTTCGCGCGCAAACGTATCATCTGCACCTGAGCGATAACGCCAATAAGTACCTGAAAACAATATTGGCATTGCCATCTATGCAAGCTTGGTACGATGCAGCTTTAGCGGAACCCTGGCGCGAACCTGCCCATGAAAAAGAAACTTTAGACGCAGGCAAACTTATTGCTGATTTACGCACCTAAGATGCTCCTTCACCGACTTATTGAGAGAAAATGCAAGGGAACACTGCCATGTCCTACGAAGTAACCATCACCCCGGAAGAGAACTACCTACACGTTGTTGTAACAGGTAGTTCGTCTTACGAAAACGCGGTTGATTTATGGAAAACAATTGCTGCCGAGAGCAATAAACATAATTGTTTCAATATTCTCGGTGAACAATCCCTTGATAATCCTATGCCTACAATGGACGCATGGAATCATCAGGATATTTTTCTTGAGGTGGGAATTACCGCCAAATTTCTTCTCGCGTGGGTAGATCACAATCCAAGAACCTTTGAACATACCGAATTTATTCGCAAGGTGCTCTCAAATCGCGATATAGGTTACGGTAAATTATTTTCCAATGTCGATGAAGCAAAAGCTTGGCTGCAAAAGAAAATCGCCAGCAAAAATACTAGCCTCACCTCATAATAAATTTTTGCACCCTTCTTAATCTCAGCCTTTCAATTTCTACTTTTGAATTTGGCCGCGCTCAGCAGCTATTATCATCTAAATACACAATTCAAATTCATTACGTGGATTTATCGCGCTGAGCGCGTTTAGCGACTAGAATTCAATAAAGCTTTCAACTAACCGAACGCTGTGGATACTGTCGCCGTATGTCGAAAAGCCCTGCAAAAATAATAATGAATCGTATAAGCCTTATAGCCACAGTCGCTATATTATGGGCAAATATGTGCGTGGCCGAACCATTAAAAGTTGTTATGCCTCCGTTTGAAAAAACTATTGAAATCCATTTAGTTTATTTCTACAAAGTGCTTGAACTGGCGCTGCATAAAACCGAGGTGACAGATGGCCCTTTCGAGCTGAGCACATCGTCTGAATTCACCTCTGTTGATCGCTGCTTTGCCGATCTTAAAAGCGGCAAAAATATCAATGTTATGTGGACCGTTACTAATCAAAAGCGTGAGAGTGAATTTCTCCCCATACGCGTTTCACTCTTGCGCGAGTTAAATAATTTTCGAATTTTTCTGATTCGTAATGGCGACCAAGCGCGCTTTGACAACATAAATACTATTGATGATTTGCGTAAATTCAGCGCTGGTTTAGGCTCGCAGTGGCCCGATACTGACGTTATGCGTTTTAACGAACTGAATGTAATAACCTCGCCTAGCTATCTGCCTTTATTTAAAATGCTCACCGCAAAAAGATTCGACTATTTTCCGCGTGGACTTTATGAAATCTGGAACGAAGAAAATGTTCACAAAGATGAAGGAATTATTATCGAAAAAAATATTATGCTGTACTACCCTGCTCCATTTTATTTTTTTGTTAATAAAGATAATGCCGCTCTCGCCAGCCGCATTGAACGCGGATTAAAAATTGCGATAGCTGATGGTAGCTTCGACGAACTGCTCTTAAGTATTCCCGGCTTTAGGCGCGCACACGAAGAACAAAAAAATGTTCACCGAAAATTATTTATTTTAGAAGCGCCGAGTAAGAATCAATAATTATCAACAATTACAAAGCGTTTAAACATCCCGAGCAATCCTTATAAAATCCAAACCTCTACCCGACGATTAATATTTTTTCCTTCCTCGGTATTACTTGCGGCCAGCGGGGCAACATCGCCCATTCCCTTTGCTACAAGCGGGTATATTCCGCGCTGAATTAGCAGTTGCTCGACCATTTTTGCGCGGCGTTCAGATAGCTCTTTATTTTTGCTTGCATCACCTTCATCATCAGAAAATCCGAACAGTTGTACGCGCTTGGGAGCATTCACATCCACATAAATTGCAACACGGTCTAAATCTGAAAGTGATTTAGTATCCAGTTCATCACTTCCACTTTTGAAACGGAAATTTAATGAAAGGCGCTCAGATCTTGCCGTTAAATCTCGCATATCCGAGGGATAAAAATCGTTGGCAAATGGCCGTCCCAATTTAATATTTTGCGATACAAATCCAACATCCTCCACAATAGATTGCCCACGCTCACTCGCTACAAACCGCACAAACTCTTGCGCTTCAATATTGGGATTGATTTGCGGTGTATAGAAAAACAAACGTCTTGAGAGCGGGTAATCTTCGGTTCCCACGGTAAAATGCGTGGGCATTATCGCTTTGTTACGATCTGTAGATGAAACCGCAATTAATTTTGCATGGCGCACATAAGGCAAACCAATAAAGCCTATAGCACCCTCTTCACGGGCAACTGAATCAGATAGTTCACTGCTCGATTCAAGTCGTACTGCAGAATCAATCAGAGTCGCCTTGTAGGAATCCAACACCATAGTTTTGAATGAATCCCAGGTTCCAGATTTCTCGTCGCGAGCGAAAACTTTGATCGGAATATTTTTCCCACCTAATTGCGACCAATTATTAATCTCTCCGGAAAAAATACTGACTAATTGATTAAGAGACAAACTAGCAGTTGGATTTCCCGGCGCAGTAATAATCGCCAAGCCATCCAAGCCTAATATATGTTCATTGCCGGATACAGAAAGGTCGCCTACTTTAGTTAATAGATCTTCCCGCTCTTTAGCTTTTACGGGGCGCGATGACATACCCACATCCGTTGCATTTTTTAGTAAATCTGTAAATGCGGTACCCGAACCGTGCGCTTGCAATTCAATATATTCAATGCGCCCATTAATATCACCCATAATTATCTTTTCATTAGGCGATGCTTCATCAACATCCGTATGCACATTGCTCGCGCCCTGGCTCATGAGATAGGCCTCTACCAAGCGCGGTGCTAATTTTTCACCGATGGTATTGGACCCATGTAAGCGAAATAAAGGTTTATCCGATTTAAGTAAGCTACCTGCCACGACAATATTATTTTTAGCTTTTAAACGCGATTCTATTTTTACATTTTGAACCGCTTTCACCACAAAAACTTCGCCTGCGTCCATACGTAAAAATGAACGAAGTAAATAGCCACCCATAAATATTACAAGTGAAAATAAAACGGCGCTAATAATGTGGAGACGAAAACTATTTTTGGATTTTTTTCGCAGCTTATGTGTGTCAACATCGCCAGAAGACTCAACTATAGCGTCTTCCATTTTTCGAATATCCCACACCAAAGCAACCAGCTCTTCGTTTTGTGTTGCCAAGGCTTTTTCTAATAGGTCTGCACGATATTCTTCATCTTTTAATACCATATTTAAGGGTATATGCATTTTCAAATGGGTTTCACAGAGGCGTTTTAAATTCCAAACTTTATCGACAAGAGCTACGTTGTAGTGAAGATGCTTATGGGATTTTGGAGACATACATTTTTCTCTTAAGTGTTCAGCAAAAAAGCTGGCGCACTATATGAAGATAAAATGGCAATCTAATGACAAGAAATTTATGGGCGGTAGAAATTAGCGGAGAATATATGAAGCGTGGACAGGGTCCCGCTTCCTTGCGGGGAGGATGCCTTATAAAACATTTAAATCCACATCTACAATAGCTGACAGAGGCTTACTGCATAGCTATTAACCCATAACAAAATGACAACACTATGACAGGTGGAATCAATTACAATTAAATTTTAAGTTTGCGAGGCAAAAATGGCGTGGATTATAAGTAAGTATTTGATAACAGCCTTTATGGTGGTCATTATCTCTGAAGTCGCAAAACGTAGCGATAAATTGGGAGGTTTTATAGCCGCACTACCATTGGTGACGTTGCTCACTTTGGTATGGCTTTATATTGAGCATCAACCCGAAACTAAAATCGCCAATCACGCGTGGTATACGTTTTGGTATGTACTGCCTACGCTGCCGATGTTTTTAGTTTTTCCGTGGATGCTAACGCGCTGGGGGTTTTGGCCAGGCTTAGTTGCCAGCATTTTACTTACGTGTATTTTATTTGCAGGCTTTGCGTATATTTTAAAACGCTTCGGAATTTATTTACTTTAATAATTTTCGTAAAATTATTACATCGTAAGTTTTTTAATTTTATTTTGCATTTCTCTTACCTTTGAATCACGCCCTTGTTTTTCATAAATACTGGATGCCAATTGATAAAAGCGTACATCGGTTTTTTCGCGATCAATTGCCTTCTGTACGTACTGTAAGGATTCGTCGTAATTTCCAATATCAAATGCAGACATAGCAAGTGTGTATTGAAAAAATGGATTTGATTCACGATAGCGTTGGGCAAGGTGAGAAAATTTTTGTTCTCGCTCTTTATCGCCAGTTTGCCGGTAAAGAAAAGCAAGATTATTCATTACGGTAAGATCGTTTGGGTTCAGTTCCAAACCATGCAAATACGCAAGTTCCGCTTCACGCCACAACCGCTGCCGACTGTAAAGCGCGCCGAGATTACTCCATACATAAGTTTGCCGATTATTAAGGTTTATCGACTTACGTAAATTTAAAAAGCTTTCCACGAGATTACCATTTTCCATATATTCCATTGCGCGGTTACTATAAAACTGAGCCGCCGCATCAACATCGCTAATTTCGTGCTGATTATAAGTAGCGCGATAGCGGTCCATCTCCAAATCAATTACTACGTCATCCTGCTTCAAAATATGAACAGTGTCGCGAGACATAGGTACTTTCACATTCACATGCCGTAAAAAAACCATTTCTTTTTTATTGCGCAAATCCCACGTTGGCGGAATCTCCACTTCATTTACAAAAGCATCAATTCCTACTGATCGTGCAAGCGCTACGTATAACAGCGTGAAGCTAAGGCAATTAGCTTGACGCTGCTCGAAGGTTACTTTGGGTTCCTCAGTAAAATAAGCGCTATAAGAAATGCCGTAGCCACCAGACTTGGGCGCAGACAGGAGCGCGACATGTAAACTTTTTATTTTTTCAAAATAATTATCACTATGGCGAACTGCTTTTTTTGCAAAAGCTTCCATTTGCGGTGTAATGGCAAAAATATTAACGTCGGGTAATTCTGAATCTGTAACAGCGTGGCCCAATATGGTTTTGCCAGAAAGTACATCGATAATACTAGCGGAATAAGGTTTAGATTGTGTAGGTTTTACGCTCGCGCAGCCGCTTACCGCCAATGCAATAAGTAGCCTTAATACAATTTTCTGTAGCCGCGTAATCATCATTATTCTTGTCCTGATTCTCAGTCTTATCCTGATGCCAGCTGATCCGACCCATCCCATATATTCACTCAAACGATTGCACTAGCGCTCTTTCCTTTCTGCATGTGTTCTTCATCTGAAGGCATTTTTAATAAAACACTCTCCTTTTTCCCCTGAAAATAATAAGTGGATCTCTTAAAACGATAGCTGATATGCACTAGCGACGAACATATTTCCCTCAAATTCTTGTGTTTTTTCATTATAGGCTAATAAAACATCATTAAAACTCAATTCCAGCTGTCTGACCTGATCGTAAGAACCAGCTTAAGCTAATTTTTTTAATTCATTGAATTTAAAGGAAAAATAACAAAATCCCGCTAACTACTTCTGATTTAAATTTATTCATTTTTTAAAAATGCATCAAAAAAATGCGCTAATTTTTTATCGCGCCTTCCAAAAGATCAGTAAGTCGCACTTTTTGAGCGGCAAAAACCCCAAATAATGAACATACACGAATCATAAATGTGCATCGGTGAAAATTCGCAGCTTTTTCGCGAACCAAAAATGCACAAATGGATGATTTAAAGTGCTTGGCACAGACTTTGAATAGGGCTAATCGAAAGAAATTTTTTAGTTCATATTCAAAAAACGCAAACTAATTTTCTACGCAAGACTTCACACAGTTTGTTTTAGTGGATTTCAGGAGCACACTCATGAGCGTTACAAACAGAAAAAAATTGAAAAATAATTTTTCAAAAAAAATAATTTCAATTACCAAAATTATTAAAACAACTTTTGCAATTGCAACCGCATTTACCGTTGTAGACCTGGCCGAAGCAGCAACCGGAAAACCCGAAAAAGAAAATTTAAAATTTGGTTTTATTAAATTAACTGATATGGCTCCACTCGCCGTTGCGCTTGAGAATGGATATTTTGAAGACGAAGGTTTGAACGTAGAAATTGAAGCGCAAGCAAATTGGAAGGTTGTACTCGACCGTGTTATCACCGGTCAATTAGATGGCTCACATATGTTGATGGGGCAGCCCGTTGGCGCCGCTGCAGGTTTCGGAACCAGCGGCGAATTAGTTTACGCTTACACACTCGCACAAAATACTTACGCATGCACAGTGGGTAATGATATTTGGAACATGATCAAAAAATCTGTACCTAAAGGCGCAGACGGAAAACCACTTCATCCTATCAGTGCAGACGTTTTAAAACCCGTAATTCAAAGTTTTAAAAACCAAGGTAAGCCATTCAACATGGGCATGGTGTTTCCAGTATCGACTCACAACATGGGCTTGCGTTATTGGCTTGCAGCAGGCGGAATTAATCCTGGACTTTACGCACCACAAAAAGGTGATACCAGTGGTCAAATCGGCTCAGACGCAATGCTCTCCGTTGTTCCACCACCGCAAATGCCAGCAACACTTGAAGCGGGCACAATCAATGGATATTGCGTAGGCGAACCCTGGAATCAGCAAGCTGTATTTCGCGGCATCGGCGTTCCCATACTCACCGTTCACAATCAAATTGCCGATAAAATTTTTGGTGTAACCAAAGCATGGGCAGAAAAAAATCCTAATACGCATATTCACGTTGTTAAAGCATTAATTCGCGCGGGCAAATGGCTGGACGAAAAAGAAAATGCTAATCGCCCTGCTGCAGTTAAAATTATTTCCAACCCAAATTATGTTGGTGCAGATTACAAAGTTATTGCCAACTCTATGACGGGCGTCTTCGAATACGAACGCGGCGATGTACGCAAAGAACCTGACTTCAATGTGTTTTTTCGCTACAACGCTTCCTACCCATTTTATTCAGATGCAGTTTGGTACTTAACACAAATGCGTCGCTGGGGCCAAATTCCTGAAGCAAAACCAGACAATTGGTACGCAGACTTAGCCAAAAAAATAGCGCTGCCTGAAGTCTATCAACAAGCTGCAAAAGATTTAATTGCTGAAGGAAAAATGACAGCGGCTGACTTCCAAGACTTTAGCAAAGCCGATGGTTACCGTTCACCAGACGCGACTGAATGGATCGACGGTATTAAATTTGATGGTCACAAACCTAACGATTACTTAAAGCAATTTAAGATCGGCTTAAAAGGTGATGAGAAAATTTAATCTAACCTGATTTATTTGATCCAGCTGTCTATCAAAAATCACTTACAAAACCGCTCTCGATTTTATCAAGCTTTACAAAATCGAGAGCGGGCAAGAAAGCCAATACCAGAAAATTTACAAATGCGGAGTCAACAATGAGCGAACCTATTAGCCTGGTAGCCCCAGCACCATCGGTAAAAGCAGCTGCGAAATTTGCGTCCGCTATTAACACTAAATTATCTCCTGCAAAACTACGCGATCTCGTCTTGGCAACGCTATTACCTTTTGTCGGACTGGTTTTCTTTCTACTACTCTGGCAATTAGGTGCGCAGCACATCAAAACATCGCTAGGCACATTTCCCGGTCCATCTGAAGTGTATAAACAATGGGGAAATTTGGTCGCCGAGCAAAAAGATGAAAACGCACGCGCTACCGCATTTTATGAACGCCAGGAAAAACGTAATACAGAGGCCTTAAAATCAGACCCCAAAGCTGAAATAAAAACGCGCGAATATAATGGGCGTCCAACATTTTTCGATAAAATTAAAACCAGCTTAATCACTGTACTAAGTGGATTCTTGTTGGCAACAATCATTGCAATTCCCATGGGCATTGTTATCGGGTTAAGCCAATCACTTTATCGAGCCTTCAATCCGGTTATTCAAATTTTTAAACCTGTATCGCCTCTCGCTTGGTTGCCGCTAATCACATTAGTAGTCAGCGCGGTTTATGTGAGCGAAGACCCAATGTTTTCCAAATCCTTCGTTATCTCCATGCTCACCGTAACCTTGTGCTCCATGTGGCCAACCATGATTAACACAGCAGTAGGCGTTGCAGGTGTGAGTAAAGATTTAATTAATGTAAGCCGCGTATTGCGTTTGGGCTGGTTCACTCATGTTCGAAAAATTGTACTGCCCTCTTCCATTCCCATGATGTTCACCGGCTTGCGCTTATCACTCGGCATTGCCTGGATGGTTTTAATTGCCGCGGAGATGCTCGCGCAAAATCCCGGTCTCGGAAAATTTGTGTGGGATGAATTTCAAAATGGTTCCTCTGATTCATTAGGAAGAATTTGTGTGGCGGTATTAACCATCGGCTTTATAGGTTTTGGATTAGATAGAACCCTTATGGCGCTTCAAAGTTATGTGAACTGGGATAAATCTGCAGTCGTTAGATAATCACATCAACTCAAAAAATATTTATGAAAATGTAACTTAGTAGGAATTACATCATGAGCGAATTGCATTTAGAAATTTCAAAAGTCGGCATAGATTTTCCAACACCCAAAGGTCCTTTTTGTGCGCTGCAAGATGTAAATTTAAAAATCAACAAAGGTGAATTCGTAACCCTGATTGGTCACTCAGGCTGCGGTAAATCTACAGTACTTAATATTGTTGCGGGCCTCTATCAAGCAACAGCTGGCGGCGTGGTGCTTAATGGTCGCGAAGTTAACGAACCCGGCCCCGAGCGCGCGGTAGTATTTCAAAATCATTCACTACTTCCATGGCTCACCGCTTATCAAAATGTGGAGCTTGGTGTTAAACGCGTTTTTAAAGGCAAGAAAACTAAAGCGCAAATGCGCGAGTGGATTGAACACAATTTAGAGTTGGTTCATATGACTCATGCCATGCACAAACGCCCCGACGAAATTTCCGGTGGTATGAAACAACGTGTCGGAATTGCGCGCGCATTGGCGATGGAACCACAAGTTTTATTAATGGACGAACCGTTTGGAGCGCTCGACGCACTCACTCGCGCGCATTTACAAGATTCGTTAATGGAAATTCAAAATGCCCTCGGCAATACCGTCATCATGATCACCCACGATGTCGATGAAGCGGTTTTGCTATCCGACCGCATAGTTATGATGACCAACGGCCCAGCCGCAACCGTAGGCGAAATTCTCGATGTAAAACTCGCACGCCCACGCAGTCGTCTAGAGCTAGCAGATGATATTGAATACAACAGCTATCGCACAGCGGTTTTACGATTCCTGTACGAGAAACAAAAAAAAATTGAACCCATTGCAGTAAAACGTGCGGAAAAATTAGCGGGTAAAGATGGTAGTAAGCAGGTGGCTTAATTAAAAAATTCAATAAGTATTTAACCAACAGGAATTATTTAACTGGAAAAGGAATTTTCCTTTAAGCGTCGGTATTTAATTAGAGTCTTCAAAATCCATTTCAAAAATTGGCATGTATAAATTATCTATCATGTATTTTCATCACCGCCATTTATAAACGAAAAAGCCTCAATATCATCACGCTTTAACCAACCACGATTTTTCCAGTAAACCTTAGCAGCCTCATTTTCACATAAAACATGAATATGAGATTTCACTATACCTTCCACTTTTAAGGCAGATAAACAAAGAGTTAACAATTTGGTGGCTATACCCATTTTACGATGGCTAACAGCAACGGCTAAATGCTGAAGATAACCACGCTTACCATCGTGCCCTGCCATAATAGTGCCGACCACCATACCGTTAAATTCTGCAACAAAACTGAGGCCGGGATTTCGTTGTAGATATTTATCAATACCCTCTCTGGAGTCGGCATCACGCAATTTTATTCCCTGTGCATTTTGCCACAGTGAAATAATCGCATCGTAATCGCTTTGCTTCATCACACGAAAATTCATAAATACGTCCAAAAATTAAAGAACTTTAATTAGCATCTGAATAACTATGAAGTGTTCAATAATACACAGCATTTCATATTATCTTTAATCAAATACCTTCAAATTCTATTTAACTTATCTGATCACATTATATTAATGAAGACCTTGAAGCTGCTAATATCACGCACATGCGAGGCACCGCTCTACTATTTTTATATACTGTAGCAACATAGCTCAACAATCGAGAAAACGATGACTGGATTTTCAATTTCCTGGCTGGATTTACGCGAACCCGCCGATGTAAAAGCACGTTCGAAACTTTTAGCTCAAGAAGCAATAATATGGCTAGAAAATAATAGCAATGGTTTCGACAATATTTTGGTTGATCTGGGGTCAGGTACAGGGTCAACTTTGCGTACATTAACAACATTGGGCGCGCGCAATATAATTTGGCGACTGGTAGATAACGACAGGCAACTGCTTGATGAAGCGCTAAAACGTCACAGCAAACAATCGTTAATTGAGGCATATCAAGCTGATTTAACACTCATAGACGAACTCCCATTCGGCGGTGCGAAATTAGTAACTGCATCAGCATTATTTGATTTGGTATCACGTGAATTTTTG
>Ga0247741_1000705_pt1 | contig 18324 bp, 17 predicted proteins | sample UWRJL213509R2_FD_180945 | JGI IMG/M metagenome (GOLD analysis project Ga0247741, IMG submission 180945) | Plant litter microbial communities from Arlington Agricultural Research Station in Wisconsin, United States - UWRJ-L213-509R-2 | ecosystem: Environmental > Terrestrial > Plant litter >... | reverse complement strand
CCGGACAATGCGTTTCGAAAATACGAAAAAGAGTGCACTAGGGATCGTTTCAGAGCTCCTCCCTGAGGGGGTTACTGAGCAGGCAGTGCTCCTGCCGGAGGAGCTGGTCGACCTGTGCCGAGATCTCGATGAAAAGCAGGTGAGAAAGGTGCTGTACTCGCAGACTCAGATAGCTCTCATAGAGCAGAAGGAAACGTCACAAGCTGTTCAAATGCAGGTCAAGGAAAGGAATGACCCGAAGCTTGACGCCGAGCTTGACGCCGAGCTGAAGCGCATCCAGGCGGAGTTGGACAAGACGTTCCAACAAGTATCAGAGCTTAAGATTGGACTCTGGCGGAAGATTACGTTGGCATTGTTCGCCAAAAAGGCTACCGCGGTGAGCCATTTTTCCCTTGCCATGATTCAGGTTATGGGCGTACAGAGAAACTACTAATTTCTAAATAGTCATCTGTGAAGGTCGACCAAGAAAATCTGCGAATACTGCCCCCCGATGGTCTGAACATTGATGCACTGATCAAATCGACGGAGAAGGCGTTCAAACTGGTCAAATCATGGTGCGAGACGCTTCAAGAGTGGGTACCTAATTTCAGTTCGACTTCTAACGCTTATATCTAATAGATTGGACGGATCCACCTCCGTACTTGAAGAACCTATGAGAAAGTATGGCAGGGCAATTGTGCTGAGTATCTCATCCGCTCAGGTCGTTTTCACTATCGCCGAGGATGCCAAGTCACTCTTCGACGCGCTCAAGGCGGGCGCCTCGCAAGATGAGATCAGGAAATATCTCACTGGAATGTCCAATTTGGCACAGGGGGGTCTTGAGGAAATCAAGAAAACGCTCGAGGTTTTCAGGAATGTTCGTGCGGACGTCATTTCGGCAAGTACATATTATTATTCTAGTAATGATTCAAAAATCATCGCTAACTTATGAGAGGATTGATTAGTTCCGTAGCCGAGTTGCCAGTTCTGGAGATACCTCTACGGAGACTGAACGTATGTCTCCATTTCAGTCAATATTCAACACCCAAACCAACACTGATCATGATCACTTTTCGCAGTGTTCCTGCAAAAACTCGAAAATGATGTAGACGTTCTTGAGTCCTTCAAGAACAGCATCTCGGGATACGTCAACTGGTGGACACGGATGTCTATGTCTATGAATCAGCAGGCAGAGAGCATCGAACAGCTTTCAGAGAAGTATTCGGGCGAGAGGAATAAAAAAGTAGTAGAAACGTGGGAGCAAATCAGCGACGATTTCCGAAAGTATACAGACAGGGTAAGTAGATCTCCTCATTGCCTCTTCAATTTCGAATCCGTTACCCGCTACATCCTCGCCGATCACTCATCGCCAGATGCACCAACTTCAAGACCGAAACCACGACATTTTTGCGCAATTGAAGATCGAACCAAAGGAGAACTAAGATGGTGTCGTAGAGGTCATGCCAGTTCTAGAGCGAATGTAATCTCCCCCAGTCGATCAGGCTAAGTCTGGGCTGGAATCGGGAAGCGAACAAAGCCAGAGTTATCCACGCCATTCATTAAGGCGAACTCGAAGCTGGGATCAGTGGCAGCAAGAATCTTCAGGTCGTCGGCATGTACTCGCCATTGCTATTAAGTTTGCTAGTTCCGCGTGATTTGCTGCATCGTACTTGATGATGAGTCTGCCAAACTCCTGCATAGGGGCCCCGGCCTTTGGTTGATATACACAAAATGGTCATGCAACATAGCAGAAATGAAGAACTTGGGTAGCGAGGTCACCGCAAGAGTGTTCGTCGGAAGGCCAGACGGTGTCGGTGTTGGTGAAGACCATCCCAAGCATAATGAGGCAAGAGATTTAGCCATTGCGGATGACGATGTCCAGCGGTGGTTGTGGATGGGGGCGCTCTGTAATGGTTGGAGAGGCAGTATCGCCTTTTCAAAGGTGAAGTTTTCGGCACGGCCATCGTTGAACCTGACAGCTTGATGTATCGTACAAGTTCATCCTCTTGCACTAGAAGTATCTCCTGCGTAGTAGATTAGATTGAACAAAAATCTTGAAGACGGCTTGACACACGTACCTAGGCTAAGGCACCAACCTCACAACTGCCACGTTTACCAGAACCCCTCTTCTTCAGCACCATTGGCCAAGCTCTCTTTCACAGCAACCTTTCAGAGTGCACCGAACCTTGGTGAATCTGTTGAGAAACCTTCCCGCTCTCCACTTCCCATCTTAGTCCAATCTCTCGCAAGTAGCATCCGCGTCCACCCGTCGACGAGGATAAATTCTGACTTTTCATTTCTTGACCAAGGGCTATCGAAGATGAGGAGCTTGCGGTGCTCGTACTGGGCTGCGCATACAAATATGGCTTCCAATTTGGCAGGCGCCCCACCGAGAACTGAGAAAACGGCGCATCCCCACTCTCAATTCCGGCTCAGACCCAAATCACCGATTTGTGGACGAAATTGATAGTGAGATGGTCATGGGTTCCTTGGATGTCTGGCAATGGTGTGAGGCGGACTCAATTGACAAGCCACGGCGAAGAGACAGTGTCTGGGACGTCCGTCCTTAGCCACTGGGGGAAGGGGAAACGAATCTGTGATACTCCCTTTGATGGAAGGTGATACTAGTAGTGTTCTTGGATTTCATCGTGGAAGAATGGACGGAGGAACAACAAGAGCGGAGACAAGCTTGAGCTCCAAGTTCATGTTAGATACCGCAATTGTGCGCGAGGATCGGTCTTGTACTGAACGTCGTACGAAGGGGGCGGCTTGCAAAAAGACAGATGTCCCGTCCTGTTCCCAAGGCTACTCTGTGCACGTGTTATCTGTGATCCTTCTGTGCGATCGCAGTTCTGTGTCTCGGGACGATGGCTCATGTGAGGGGCTGCCAGGCGTCGCTTTCGAACTTGATCCTGCGGTGAAAGGAGAGATGGCGTTCATGTGCAAAAGCAGGAAGGAAGTTGGAGCTCGAGGTTGCTGCTGTGTGCCAGAATCGCTATTGGAGGGGATATACAGTTGATCGAGGTATGGGCCGTAGTCGTAGCAGATGTCAGAGGCAGACGTCCATTCACTCGGATGCTAGATGCTGCTGAGATCGTGGTCGCGGTTATGGTTGTCATCATACATCAAAGGTCGGGGGCTTGGATAAACGGAGCTTGCACGGAAGGAGGTGTGAACGAAGAGACACCATAATCCACCACTTCTGTCAGAGTGCACGCACGCAGGATGTTGAAATAGGACATTGACGCCACCAGCTGAAGTATGGACGATCCTCCGTCGCATTAAGTTGAACTTTTGACTGAGTTGCTGAGTGTCCGATGCTACGAAATGGAGACCTGATGGCATCGCACTTCACGCGCACGCGTCACGAGCCTCCCAACTGAATTTCGGTCCAGCTTCGTCTATCACCGAACCAAGACCACTACAAGTTGAGGTTGGGCTGGACTGAGCCGCTTCCCCATAAGCCAACACAACCGCGGCGCAGACTGCGACGCCAGCCCAACCCAAGGAGGCGCTTCGTCGATAGGTTACCCGTTGTTCACTAGCAAATGCATCTTCAGCTTCTTGCACGACAAAAACAGATGGACCCTTAGTCCACTGCACGATCAAAGGAGGATGAACCTATCGTTCACCTCACAACCAACGGTGGATGAACCTATCGTTCACTGCACAAACAAAGACAGAAGAACCTGTCGTTCGCTGCGAGACGAAAGAAGAAACCGTTGCCGACATAGCCACCAACGTTGAGGGAGGTGGAAAGTATTGTGGGGTCGTTTTTAGTCCGCTAGAATGCTGGCGGGCTGGTACCATGAATGCCCATGCCGTATTCACCATATTTACTGGAGAGAGTAGGGCCGAGACGGAAAAGACAAAATGCGCGAGAGGCGCGCGACGAAGTAAGCGACTGCGAGTGGTCGAGATGAAAAGGTGCCGTGAGAACGAACCACATGGTTCTTGTTTGCCGCTCGGACGCTGGTGCCACTCCGCCTTTGGCTTGAATGGCACCTGGCTAACCATCCTGTCACGCAATCCTAAAGTACGCGAAGACTATCACCAGCGATAGCACTCACTAGCATTTCTACAGGTTCCAGAGACCAAAGTCGAGTGCGATGCCAGCGACCTGAAGATCTTTGTGCGGCTGCCAATATGATTCCAACTTCAAATTCGACTTGACGAATGGCCATAGCACGCCTACTAGCGGCTTCGTTCGCTTTCCAATTTCAGACCTCTTTCCTTTGACTTCAGGCTTCTTGGCATACGTTTCATCACTCTCGGGAGGGCAGCGTTAGTCTGTGTGATACTGTGGAAGAGCATGTTCTCTTCGCAAATCGCCGCAAGGCCTGTCTAGATGGTGTTTGAGTGGCAGGCCACCTCATGGCTCGATCGAAAGCATATAGGTAGCATGCCTTCGAACAGACTTCAGAAAATCCTCTCCCCTGACTGTTCAACTCCTTTGCCTGTTCTTATCGCATCCATACTTTGACCAATGGGGATAAACACAGGTTGCGACCAAATCATCGCGTAAGTATTTGCGCTGACTCTTGATCTGAGTCCAGTTCTAATCGAGGGATATTTGTAGATGCATGGGTCCAGCGGGCTCTGGAAAAAGCAATGTAATGGACAACCTTGACGATTGGTATTGGCTCATGCTGATTCGAACATCACGAACCATAGTTTATCGATACAATAGCCGGAACATCTTGGTCTGGGACCCAGCTCAAATCTGTCACTAAAAAAGTTCGGGCAGTCAGAGTGCACAGCCCGGAGAAAACCGAGAATTCGCTCGTTCTTGTGGACATTCCTGGCTTCGAAGATACAATGAGAACCGACATGGAGATATTGAAAATGATCAGCGACTGGTTGGCAACCATGTGAGTACTGCCACTAGTTGGTCGCCTCTACTGAAAACACGTTATCTAGGTATGGGCATGGAACCATTTTAACAGGAATCCTCTACTTCCATCGTATCACCGATCAGAGGATGTCTGAGACGCCCCTTCGCAATTTTCGTATGTTTGAAGCGCTGTGTGGGGAAAAGGCTGCATCGAATGTCATTCTGGTGACCACAATGTGGGACAAGATGAGCGGTGAATTAGCATCCAAAGCGAAGGGGCACGAAGAGGAGCTGAAAAATCGATACTGGGTCAACATGATTCGATATGGAGCAATGACACGGCGTTTCACAAACACGAAAAAGAGCGCACTAGACATCGTTTCTGGGCTCATCACTGTGGGAGCTCATGGGCAGGTAGTTCTCCTGCAGGAGGAGCTGGTCAACATGGGCCGCAACCTCAATGAAACGCGGGCGGGAAAGGAGTTGTACTCGCAGCTTCAGTTGGTTCTCGCACAGCAGAAGAAAACAATCCAGGAGCATCGCACGCAACTCAGGCAAAGGAACGACCTGAGGCTGGGGGTTGAGCTTCACGCTGAGTTGAAGCGCATCCAGGCAGATTTTGACAACACATCCGAACAAATATCCGAGCTTAAGACCGGATTCTGGTGGAAGATTACGTTTGCTCAAATTCGCCTACAGGACCTCGAATGGTCGACGCTTATAATTCGACCGCAAACACTCTTATCACTTTTCTCGAGGAAGGTAAGATTCAGGTTATGACCGTCCAGAGCAACTATTACATAGTCATTCGTGAAGTTAGACCAAGCAAATCTGCGAATACTGCCCCCTGATGGCCTGGACATTGACGCACTCATCAAAACAACGGAGCAGGCATTCACACTCGTAAAATCATGGTGTGATACGCTTCATGCGTGAGTACCTAATTTCAGTTCGGTTTCAAACGCTTATATCCAATAGATTCGAAGGATCCACTTCCGTACTTGAAGAGCGCATGGAAAAGTATGGGGGGGCAATCGTGCTGAGTATCTCATCCGCTCAGGTCATGTTCACCATCGCCGAGGATGCCAAGTCGCTCTTCAAAGCGCTCAAGGATGGCGCCACGCAAGATGAGATCAAGAAATATCTCATCGGTATGGCTAACTTAGCACAGGAAGGTCTTGAGGAAATCAAGAAGACACTCGAAGTTTTCAAGAATGTTCGTGCGGACGTCATTTCGGCAAGTACATTGGTAATTGTTTGAGAATTAACGCTAATCTATCAGAGGATTGATTAGCTCCGCGGCCAAGTGGTTGGTTCTAGAGATACTTCTATGAAGACTGAACGTATGTCTTCATTCTCTTCAATATTTGAACACCCGATACAATACTGGTATTATGATCACTTTTTATAGTCGAGCTCTTGCAAAAACTGCAAAATAATGTAGATGTTCTGGAGTCGTTCAAGAACAGCATCTCAGGATACGTCAACTGGTGGACGCGGGTGAACATGTCTATGTCTCAGCAGGCAAATAGCATCGAAGAGCTTTCAAGAATATATTCGGGCGACAGGAATAAGAAAGTCGTAGAAAAGTGGGAGAAAGTCAGCGACGATTTCCGAAAGTATACAGACAAGGTAAGTAGATCTCCTCATCGCTTACTTCATTGCAAATTGGTCACTCGCTAAATCCTCGCCATTACTCCTCGCCAGATGTGCAAACTTCAAGACCGAAACCAGGACGTTTTTGCACAATTGAAGATTGAATCAAAGCAGAATTAGATGGTATCATAGAGGTCCTGCCTGTTCTAGGGAGAATGGAATCTCGCCCAGTCGATCAAGCTAGGTCTGGTCTGAAATCAGACAGCGAATGAAGCCGACCTTATGCATGCCATTTGTTATGTATTACAGTCGCTGGTCTCATTCGAGTACCATTGTAGCTCAAGCATTGTACTAGCAATTATTCTAATGCCGCAAGAGTGGGATAAGTTTCTTGCTATGAGTGGCATCATCCATCATCAATACTCTGCGAGCGGATGAGACAGCAGGAGGAGCCAAAGACAGCATCTTGACCAGCGAATTCTTGAACAGCCCTGCACTCACCAAAGAAGGTGCGGCTCTCTTCGCGGGTTAGCGAACACCAGATGTCGAAATTCAAGTACCCAGATCTGCGTCGTTTGGCCCGCTAACAGTTCTTGTACTTGGCCCATGCCGACGTACACGTCTTGAGATTCCTGGTGATGACTTCAATGGCCCATGCGCACTCTGACAGACGTGGTGGACCATGGCCTCCCTTCGTGCACGCTCTATCCAAGCACATGACCTACGATGTATGACAACCACGAATACAGCAGCATCTGGCATCCGAGTGAATGAACGTCCGCCTCTCTGTCATCTGCTATGGCCATGGCCCATACTTCTATCAACTGGATATCCCCTCCAATATCGATTCGGGCACCCGAGCTCTAGCTTCCTGCTTTTGCGTTTCCTTAGCCACCTTTTCTCCTACCTATGTCAACCCCTCCTTTCACCGTAATATTGAGGCCAAGAGTGACATCTGGCAGACTACCCACCTGGGTCATTGTTTCGAGACACTGTGACCGCATAGAAGGATCGAAGTTTGCCTTGAGAACACGGCGGGACATCACATCATCCTCTTCGTACGACGTTCAGTACAAGTTATAAACCCATTCCTCAAGCTCCAGCTCCAACTTCTGTTCTAGGCCTGTCTCTGCGCTTGTCTTTTCTCTGTCGTTTCTCATTTTCCATCCTCTGTCCATTCTTGCACGACCACAACCAGGAACACCATTACCTTCCATCGAAGTGAGTATCGCAGATTCATTTCCCATCCTCCAGTGGCTTAAGGACGGTTGTCCAACGCTTTCTCTTCCCCATGACCGGTTAGTCGAATTCGCTTCCCACCAGTGCCAGACCTCCCAGCAACCCGTACCCATCTCATTGTGAATTTCGTCCACAATTTGGCATTTTGGGCCTGGATCGGAGCTGAGAGGAGGGAGGTGGCGTTTTCTCTAAGTGGAGACTCGGATGTGCAGCCCAATATAAGCATGGAGAGCTCATTCTTAATAACCCTCGGCGAGGACAGGAAGATTCAAGATTTATCTTCAGCGAAGGCGGACGCAGATACAATTTGCGAGAGATTGGATTCGGAGGGAAAGTAAAAGTGAAAAGGATTCTGACAGATTCACCAACGATTCGTGTAGTCTGAAAAGTTACTCTGAAAGAGAGAGCTTGGTCAGCAGTACTGAAGAAGAGTTCAGTAGATGTGGCAGTTCTGAGGTTGATACCCTAGCTTATACATGTGTGTTAGTAACGTCCAAAGAGGATGCTCTTTCTATACGAGATCGACTTCTCGATAGCACTGTTGTCTCCCATTAGCTCGGACATGGGTTGACAGGGTTCTCTTGGAAGGGATCAGCACATTCTGTGAATAATGCCCTTACACCGTCATGCGCACGTAGCGTACAACCGTATATTATGTATACCTCAGATTGAAATTTTCAGGTGCTGGAGAATTACATTCATTTATAAAAATTTTATACCGTCGCATCATGCGGCATGCTTAGCTCATACAAGTACTGTAGTAGAAAGTATATTCCATCTCCTTGGGCGGTAAACACTGCCAGTTGACAATTTGCTTTACTGTCAGGGTTCAGGTAGTTTAGATAGCCCATGTAGGACTAAGTCGATTATGTGAAATCAAATCGGAACAGGAACTGAATAATCATTACTGGGTCCGACCTTCGAGTGTGGCTCTCCAATCAACCGATTTTGCGCCCCCGCCTCTCAAACTCTTGGACTTGTCCTGAATGAAATAAATGCTCACGAGGACCTCCTACTTCAGATGGAGATTAACATGGGCTTGAACCTTCGTCAGACCAGTGCAGGTGCGACTTTATACAACGAACTTGAAGCGATTGTTGCTCAACAACAAGAGCTGCTGGAGAGGTTCCAAGAGGAGATGAAGCAGTTGCAGATGTACGAGGCTCAGCTCCAGGTTTTGATAGAAGAGCATGAGGAGGTATCTGAGAAATGCGGATTGCGTCGGAAGATTTGTCGAAGTTGAAGATGCCCATCGGAGAGCGCTTGAAAAAGGCGTTTGTTAGTTCTTTCAACTGGAAAAAATTTGCCTCGTATGTGATCTCTACTATCTTCGTCGGCGCTGAGTTCTAATTTCCCTTCACCTAGGTTGTTGGGTCTTGGAAATTCCGAGTCGAAATCCTAGTTGGTTTTGAACTTGTTCATGATCTACAGCGCTTTCCAGAGCTCTGCGGAGTTGCGATTTTCCCTTCTCGATTGTTTGGTTGGCACACAATTTCTGAAATTAGCTACGTCATTACCACGAGGAGCTCCAAATTTTTTTGATCATCGTTGAAATGCTTGTTGGAAACGTGTTGGGCAGTGTCAGAGCGTCGGTAGCGCGTGTTCTCAAAAAAGTTACTGGTTTTCCCAATGCGGGTAACTAATTACGTCATTCCCTTGTGTCATGAGCCAACCGGACACAGAAAAGTAAAGGATACGGATCACAATTCGCAAAGTTGAAATATGAACCAAATTGGTCGCTCACTGGTACTCTCATGCACACGTCTTTGATATATGTTGATTGTATAGGACACTCATTTCCAAGTCATATTTGCAAAGTTCTTCGTGGTGCTCGTCAAGCAGACTTTCGATTGCTGGAAGAGACTGGTCGTCCTAGAGAGAACATCATATATCAGCATTTGTTAAAATCAGACGCGGAACACATACCTTTGTAACCGAGATCCTCATGAACGCACCCGAACTGGTTGCAGAGACCCTTAATCTTCTTTTGAACGTCCAGCACTCCCTCCTTCAAGCTTCAACGACGAGATCGACGCATCAACCTCATCCTGGTACCTTTCCCACTCCTCCCTTTCCATTGCCCGCTCAGCTCTCTCCTTTTTCATCCCTATCATTTTGCATTTCTTTCTCCCGCTCCTCTCTCTCGTCCTGCATTTCCTTCTCCCACTCCTCCCTATCTTGCTCCCTCTCCTTCACCCACTCATCCCTCTCATTCTGCATATCTTTCTCCCACTCGTCCCTATTATTCTTCATTTCTTTCTCCCACTTGTCCTTTTCGTTCTGCGTGTTCTTCTCCCATTCTTCCTTTATCTTCTGCCTTTCCTTCACCAACGCATCTGTTTCCTCATTCCATTCCTTCGCCAAAATATTTATCCGCTCCACTAGCTTCTCCAGCTTCTCCAACTTCTCGGCCCTTGTCTTCTTCCTCAAGTTTGAAAAAATAGCACACAAACTCGTCGCCTCCGTTTTCACTAACTGTTCGTTCCAGCCCCTATCGACTTTAGCATCTGTTGGACTGGCTGACGGAGTCGGCACTATGGCGATCGGGTCGGATGGAATTGAACATGAAGATACGACAGTCACACTCTCGGAACGCTGAATGCTGGAACCTGTTCCTGCTCAATGGCGTGAGTATTGTGCCATTTGAGACGGAATGATGTCGTGCGGCTCACCCAAGACTTGGATGGCACGTTCATCACCATGAAGTGCGTTCTCAGATATATCTAACATGTTCGTTAATATTTCTCGATATTCTTTCTGGAATTCCGGGAGTGGCATGGACGAAGCAACTTCACCCCTGGCAATGTGGTCTCCGAAATGAGGCTCATCCTTTTACACAAAGTTCCCACGCGTGGTCAACACTTGGGGGGCTTATACCGATCTTATCGTATACAGGAGGGTCCGGCTTGCAGATCCAAGCTGTGTTGTGTAGTACTTATAATATTAACCGAATTGTGAAAGAATTTTTATATAGGAAACAAATACCACTGCGTGTTAGCTCGGGGAGCATAGGGCTGAAGGTAAGGAAGACAGGAAAACCGTGTTGAGCAACAGTGACAGAGGTAAAGATCCCTAATACTTATGAGCACGTCCAATATTGGTGGTAGTCCGAAAATATGTATGCCCAGATCTTGAGCGCAATATTTCGACTCTACGCTTTCCTACTGTTTCTCGCGCAGACGTTGCTCGACTTCTGCTTTCTTGCTTTTCAAAGCGTCAACTTTCTCCTCCTTGGTCGCATCATATGACACGACCGTTTGATTAAACCTAGTAAACGTCGGATTAGTACAGAAATTCCCACAGATCAAGTCGGCTGATTCGTGATATACGTACGGATTCTCGGGGGATTTTTGGAATTGCTTGTAGAGTAGATCCTAAAAGGAAAGATGAATGAGCGCCTAACCCAGAATTACAACTCTACGACTCTACCTTGTATTGCTGTAGTCGAAGACCGGGATGCTCCTTCCGAATATTGGGTAGCTCTCGTTCTTGATACGCTTCATATACGGCTTTGAAGCGACGCTATAGAGAATCAAGCCAAGCATCGTGAGCGCTTCTAATATCCTCGAAAGCAAGATCCAAACCTCCGGATGCCGCTCGATCCCAGCAGCTTGTTGCCCAACACTTGCTTTGTCCATCTTTGCTGTGACGACATCCAACAGATCCAATGCGTTATCGATACCCGTGGCTGCGTAGCTCTCTACCTCCTTTGGCTCATCCGCCTTGGGATCCGATGGTCCATCGTCGAGTCCACCTCCAGCAGCGATCGCACCAGGCCCAGCAGGCTTTGGGGTAGGTTTCTTCTTTGTTCCAGCAGCCTTGGGTTTAACGACGCTGACTGATGCCTCTTCCTCTGCAAGAAGACGGGCGTTCTCAGCCTTTCGAGCAAGATCGGCTTTCCGTTTCTCCTCAGCTAATTCAACTTTGGATTTTCCACCTTTGACGTCCTTATCCGCCCACTTGTCCGCCTCCTTACGCTCCTAAAGATATATGAGTAGTTTAACTAATGAGATAGATCTGTGCAGCTACTTACCTTGTCAGCAGCAACAGTCTCTTGTTTCTTCGACTCGTTCTCTGCTTTCTTCGCCCTGCCGCTCTCCTTCTTTGCGTTTCCTCCCTTTGGTGGCATTGTAGATGATCTAGAAAGAGATCGGTGATCAGTACTGAGATCAGTTGAATGACTAATTTCTGAGCCTACAAACCTTGATGAATGTTGCAGTTAGAGGAGGTGTTTGCCAGCTGGGTTCGATCTTATCAGATAACCACGCCCGGCCCGTAAGTGCAAGCTCCAGGCTCGTCCCTATTGGGCGTCTTCAACCCAATCCACACCGTGTCCGGACTCATCGCTCAACCCTTGGGCCTTGGCCTTCGACTTCAAGTTAGCGATCACTGAGCCTGTCCAGCGGAGTCTTCAATGACCAGGGACACGGAAGACAGGAATCGGCTTGAGCGCACGCCTCTTCCGGTGGTGCAGTTGTCTGTGCTTCTGCTCTTGAGGTTCTGCGAATCGGCGTCCACGTCCGTTATATTTCCTTTCCTCGAAGAGGTGGGCATAGTCTTTGCGTCATCAAACTAACATAATAACCTGATTTCTTTTTACCTAGCTGATAGCATCCATTACGGGTGGAGATGAGAAGAAGGTCGGGTACTACCTAGGGATCATGGTGCGCTTAAATTGTTGTTCAAACCCTGGTCACCCCATGAACTTACTTCTTTTATTTCCTCAGGACTTCTCTCGCCAGCTGGTGTCCCTACTGGCCGTCATGTTCTGGAGTCGACTCTCAGACCACATCGGTCGAAAACCGATACTACTCCTGGGGACATTTGCACTTGCAGTGTCCATGACCTGCTTTGGCCTGTCCCCCGTATTCTGGGGTCTCGTCGTTAGGTAGGACGCTGCATTCCTAGAGTCTGCATGCGCATGTGCTGACCCTCCACATTTAGTCGTTGTATTTTCACTGGTTTTAACAGCAACGCAGGTTAGGGCTAGTAGTTTCCGAGTGAGATATCGTGCTCGAGACTAATCTGTCGCACTGCAGGTGCTGTAAAAAGCGCCATTGGCGAAATTACGGACCAAACAAATAGCGCAGATGCGTTTGCGCTGTACCATATACCGTGGGCGGTTGGATCGTCCTTTGGGTGAGGGAGCATGTCCTTAAATAGACGAGGTCTCGTACTAATTTGACTTCAGAGCTTTGGCTGGTGGCTGGCTTGCCAGACCACACGATCGTTTCCCTCATATGTTCAATGGTCGACTTTGGATTGAGCACCCGTACTTCCTTCCTTGTTTCGCAATGACTTGTCTGTCGCTCCTGGCCTGCGTAATTATCCAACTCTTTCTCAAGGAGGTTAGTATCTCCTTGCGTTCGTTCGGCTTTGTTTCTCAAGGTCTACATTCTAGACGGTCAAGGAGGGACTTATGTACCGGAAAACCTCTGAAGATATCGATGAGACAACGCACCCTCTCCTCTCTCCTTCGATTGATGACGCGGAACTCTCAACTAGGGAGGCACCGACCCCTCTGAGAGAGCTTCTCACTCCCCAGATTGTAATTCCAGCAATCAATTATACCATCCTGAACGCACTCCATGTGTCCTCCACCACCATCCAACTGCTTTTCCTAGCGATGCCAGTAGCGATCGGTGGTCTAGGACTCAAACCCCTCTATGTGGGCTATATCCTTGGAGTATATGGCCTTGTAAACTCCCTGTTCCAGGCTGTCGTCCTAGGTCGAGTGGTGCGAAGATTCGGGCCCAAGAGAGTTTTCATTTGCGCTATGACCGCGTTTGTGCCAATATTCGCATTCCCCCCTGTCATGAACAACTACGTGAAGCAATGGGGGTTCGATGGAATTGTTTGGGTACTTTTGGGCTCACAGTTACTTTGTTCGTTCGTCATGGAGCTGGGATACGGTAAACGCTCTAATTGATATCTGAAAAAAATCATGATATTCATCACATCTACCTACAGGTTGTTCATACCTATTTGTTACAGCTTCTGCACCGAACAAGCGCTCATTGGGAGCGGTAAATGGGTTTGCCTTGACACTCGTGTCTATTGGGCTGATATTTGTACCTGTGATAGCAAGTAGCCTCCTTTCCTTCTCGATAGAGCATAGAATACTCGGAGGGTACGCTGCATACGCGGCACTAGTTTTCTTGTCATTTGGCGGCGTGATGGTAGCGAGGCTGCTACCTGCTTCTTTAGCCCAAACCTGAATCAACTGGCACACTTGGTGCAAGAGATTGTGACGTTGTTTAGTCCAGGATATGCCCTCCTAAGTCTTGCGTTTGGCGAAAAGGCGTGAATGTACTTTCAGTCAGGACGGTGTGAGTCAAGATTGGGGAATAGGTAGTCTTCCCATTGGAGGTCGCAACGCACGGAACAGGAACGAACGGCTAAAAATTCTAGGACATGAGAGATTTCTGTGTGAAGGAGTTGCAACTTACGCGAGGCGTTTCTATGCAGTCCGTGCGCACCCACTCCCATGCCAGCTCATGGATTCTTCAAAATTGAAACGCGCGAGCCAGGTCGGCTTGGGTGACTTCTCGACCTTGAATTGGCGTGGTGGTAAAAGGCGTTGTTGCTGGGTGCGAGTTGGTCTATCCATTTGTGTGGTGGCCGCCTGTAGTTCCAGACGAGAATTAGGTTACAGACTCGTCCATCCATCTGAGAGTCTGAGGCGTTGAATAGAACGTTTTCGGAGGGTACTTCTGCCAAACTTTCAGGCGAAATTTCGAGGTGTGGTAATGCGGATTATGGCCCTTTGCGGTACTTTCGAAGGGGGTTCAGTCGCTCGATTTCTGGCATTCAAGTCGAAAGTTTTGTTATATAGACGGGTGGTAGTTTAGAATAAAAAGAGTACGAACTCCAGTCCAAAATGCGAAGGTAGTGATGGGTGTTTTGCGCGACTGGTTTGCCTTTGGCCTTGGCCCTTTTGAATCCCCGCCACCTCTTGAACTTGTTCCGCACCACATCGCAAGTTCTCCTATTCATCATTCCTCAGCTTTTTTGGTTACTCAACGGCATTTGAGAAAGACTCACGGCGGGCGAATTTTATTGAAGGCTCCAAAATCGCTGCAGCGCGCAAGGCAGTTTGTCTACATGGATGACCTAAACCTCGACCGTAAATTTCTGGGGTTTTCTTGTTCATGAGGGCCTTTATAGGTTGGCGGACGTAGGGTTATGTTCAGATGCAGGAAATATTGAGCTGGAGGATGAGGGTTATTACGGATGGATTGGTAAGTCGTGGCTCTAGCGTTTTCCTTCTCCACCAAGGCAAAGGCGGAGACGTCTATTGGTATTCGTCGGTCTGACGAAATGTCTGCCCTATCAGTATCCGTTCCAAAGCCATCAACGTTCATAGCCGCAGAAGACCTCTGGGCGGCGTCATTGCCTTAACCTAGGACTGAATCGTTCTGGCTTATACGGCGGAAAATCTGGTCGAAGAATGAGGATATTGCGGATGGACTGGTAAGTCGTAACTCTGGCATTCCTCTTCTCCATCAAGATCAAAGACGCAGACGTCTATTGGTATCTGTCGATTTGACGGAGCCTGTGGGTTATTACCAGCAGTTCCAACGCCGTCAAAGATTTCCATAGCCGCACAACATCTCTGGGTGGCATCTTCGCCTTAACAACCCCAGGAATGAATCGTTCTGGCTTATGCGAGGAACATGATCCATACGGCACTCTGGACTGCTGGAAGGGTGCAGAAAACCACTTGGACTGATTCTTATAAGTTGCCTGAGGTCAAGATCGAGTTACAAGTCGCCTAGGTATGTTTCGGTGTATCCAGACATAATATTGCGACTTCGGGTGTTGATTCATGATTTATCCAGACTGCCCGCAGAATTGCAAGAAACTCCCAGATATTTCAGACAGTTGGCGCTGGCGCTCTTGTGCACTTCTGGTGACTTGGGCGCTATCATCTCTGTTCTTGCGTCGGCTCTTCTTGATAGTCTTTGCCTTGAGGTTCTTCTTGTCTTGGGTCTTCGAAGCTTGATTCTTGATTCTTGGGATTGAGTCACACCAATATTCGGACACCTTGGGGCACACAAAGTTGGCTCAAACATGATGAGCATTCTACATGATGGAGGAACGAAGACAAGCGGAAATATGACTCACTCTCTCGGCTCTTGCGGTTTTGTTATTGTCACGTTGTCACGTCACATAAATCCCACATGGTACTCCCGAGTGGGCGTTTTCTCGTCGAGGAGGGGCCGTTCTGGCCCTCGACGAGGAAGTGCAAGATTTCTAGCCCACTAGAGAGCTCCGATAGACGCCGGGAAGACGCTTGGCACCGATTTTTGGCTATTTTCAGCACAGAAGAAAGCATGCAGCAACGAGCCCAGTTCATCATGATGCGCGAGACGGCGAGTACATGGGTGGCCAGGGGGCAGGAACGTCGGGTAAGGGGAGGGAGGATGGTTAGCCTCTCGTTGCCTATGAAGTAGAAGCTGCAGTTTCATGCCTAGTCTATGGCAGTCTGGCTTGCCCTTGTGAGTTATCTTCCAGCGTCCCCGGCCTTGGAGGTATTACCTGTATGTGCAAAGCTGCCTTGGAGGTTACGCCCATGTCCCGGTGTATCGACTCTGGGTCTCTTAGGATGCAAGGTTACGCTCTGCGGTGGAGGGTGACCTTGCTTCGTAACTGAGCTACCCATTGCTGTACGAATGAAAGATGGTGTTCTCCTTTGGCTCCCTTGCTTCCACGATGGTTGGCGCGTCGATGTCTCCGTTGAAGGGTTGTATACGAAGGCGAATATGATAAATGTGTATTACCGACATGGATAGAATCTGTTGCAGCTGGAATGGAATTGGCCCGCTCTATGGTGCTTGGCCCGCTTGGAGGTGCCCGCTGCGTTCTGTTTATCCGAGAGTGGTTCGAAGGAGTGTCAGGTCGAAGTTCCAGCGACTTTCAGCCAAAGAATGGGAAGGAAACGAGACAACGAGGTTGGGTTGATTTCGTAGGCGGAATGGTGGTTTCGGACATGAACAATTTGAGTTCAACCTTTCGTGCGTCGAATTTCGAGCGGACTTTCGTCCCCTTCCCGCTTTTGCCATCCTTGGACCTATAAAAAGCCTCATTTACGGTCACTCAGGGTCTACTTCCTCCTCTTTTCCTTACACAATTCACCATTTTTCCTCACACTTCACCCATTTTTCATCACCTATACGCGCCATTAGGCGTCTGTCTTCTTTTCCTACTTTACAAACACAGAAGATTCATACTGCAATGTCGACTTCCTCTGCGAATCATCTTCCTCCCTTCGGCGTAACCCTGCAAGCAGGCGCAGCTGTCACCGTCGTTCGCAATTTGGGGTATCCTTCGCGTTCGAACGCTCATATATCATGGGGTTCGTCGACAAAGCTTCTTCATGTTTCGGTACAGTCTTTCTCGTACATGCTCAAGATACTGTTTAATGACCTGTCCACTTTTTTTCCCCATGCAGAAAGGCGTTAATCTCCGTCCAACCGTGTCATTCGCTTTCTCAAACAACAACACTCAGGTTCGTTCCTCTTTTCTGTACCTCACTACGCCTTCTAACAACGCCTGCAGCCTACCTTGGACGACATCAACATCGAAGTCGGAAGTGTTTTGAGCGAGGAGAGTAGGAAACGGGTTGGTCTCGCACTCGTATGTGTCCCTTTTTTCAACACTTGGTCCTTTCCTGATTGTACTTCAACACATCCTCAGCGTCTCTTGCTTGCCGCGTCGGAAAAATTGAAGTTGCTTGGACTCCGAATCCTTTCGACCCAAATTTTTACCCGCACCAACAGGTCGGCCTGCTGAAGGCCAGACTCCGAGCCATATCGACGGCTTCGCTACCAAATTTCTTGTTTCTTGCCTTCATACACACACCATCGCTCTTCAACCTTTGAGAAGAGAAAAAAATCAGCTGCCGTTGACCCCCGTCCTGCTATCTCAGTGCTTTAAGCTATCCCTCTCGCTTGCTGCCCCCTGTCACCTTACTCGCACTCAATTATTGGTCTTCCTTTCAATGTATCATACTTACCATTAAATCTCGTACGCTACTCGTAGAAAATAAAGCCTAAACTTACTAGTATAGTACTAGTAGTCCGAAGTCCGTGATTTGGCAGTTGCGTAGGATTCTAAAATATACATTCATGCCTTGATATTAGTCTCAATACAACGCGTAAAGCCTCTTGCATACAAAAATTGTCGGGTCCATACGCCTAGTCCTTTCCGTCACTACCATACGGGCAGCTGACAAGCACCAGACGCGAGGGCTTAAAAGCCATGCAAGGTGGAAGTGTCTCGACACCCAACATTTAAAAGCATAAGAATGTTTTTTTGGGCATCACCTCTTCTACGGGGGTGGCGACAGGCCTGGCCTCATTGGTGTTGACCACCGGCTTGACTGCCAGGAGCTCCCCGATAATCGATTCGGCGCTACCAGCTTTGTTATCAAAGCGGCGATATTGGGCTCCCTCTGCGATCGCGGGACCCTAGTCTGTCTTAATCTTCTCCTCTATACGCAATTTGACTACTTCTGCAATCCCCCCATCATCCCAGACGGTGGTGACGAGAAATATCGTTCTGGAGGCCCCTCCGCACATTCGTTTGAGTCTTTTCATGCTTGGATGTAGACGGTCTTCGTTTCTGAAAATTCCTTGAAGGTATAAGGCTCCCAGAAGAGGTGGTTTTGGTGT
>Ga0247741_1000704_pt1 | contig 18334 bp, 13 predicted proteins | sample UWRJL213509R2_FD_180945 | JGI IMG/M metagenome (GOLD analysis project Ga0247741, IMG submission 180945) | Plant litter microbial communities from Arlington Agricultural Research Station in Wisconsin, United States - UWRJ-L213-509R-2 | ecosystem: Environmental > Terrestrial > Plant litter >... | reverse complement strand
ATCGTGTCTTTTTCAAACTTATCGAAATTTTCCCGCAGGGAAGAAAGCGGGATCTGTATGAAGGGCAATTGTGTGATGGAAGGGGTTTCGTGCAGTTCCCGCACGTCAACCAATAATGTTTGAGGATCTTCCAGCAGTTCAAACAACCGTTCACGCCCTATGCTGAAAACCGATGGCGGGTTGCAGGCAGCGATGTAATCCTTATGCAAAAAGGAAGTTTCATCCAATGGTAAATTGGCTGCCCCCGCTTCTCCAGGTTGGATATCGATGATCACCTGCTGATAATTCAACAGGTTCAATAACAAAATTTTATTGACCAATGGTAACCCGATCCCTGTTATCAGTTTGATGGTCTCATTGGCCATCATGGTGCCGATGATGCCCGGCAAAACGCCCAGCACACCTGCTTCTGCACAATTCATCACTTCGCCTTCCCCGGGAGGAACGGGAAAAAGATCGCGGTAATTTGAAGGCATATCATTTCCAGCCTGGCAATGATTGAAGATGGCTACCTGTCCTTCAAAACGATTGACGGCACCGAATACCAGTGTTTTCTTCAGCAATGCACACGCATCATTCACCAGGTATCTTGTGGCAAAATTATCCGTACAATCCAACACGATATCATACAAAGGAAATAGCTGCAGCGCCTGCGCATTGATAAGGCGTGTGTTGTAAGTATATATATTGATAGCAGGGTTCAGAGCTGCAATTTTTTTGGCCGCAATCCCTGCTTTGGAAAAACCAATGTCTTCTGTAGAATATAATAATTGCCGGTGCAGATTATTCAATGAAACGATGTCGTCGTCAATGATCCCAATAGTGCCAACACCGGCACCAGCAAGGTATTGAAGTGCAGGACAACCAAGTCCGCCGGCGCCCACTACAAGGATCTTTGCCGAAAGCAATTTTCTTTGGCCTGCTTCACCTAGTTGTGGTAATGCGATCTGTCGCTCATATCGTTCGTGAATATTATCCATATTTATCCGCCGGAAAAAGGCGGCATTAATGCTATGATTGTGTCGGGTTTCAAAGGGGTATTGTTCTGAACCAAAGAATTATTGACCGCGATGCTGAATTTTACCTGACTTAATCCCGGGAATTTTTCCAGTAAACTTTTTATCATTCTGTCTGTGTCGGCAATGCCTTCCAGTTCAAGCACGGGAGTCTGAGTGATGTCTGTAAGCTGCCCGTAAAAGTGAACGGTCGTTTTCATGTCTGCAAGTTTTATGGGATCCTGTCCACTATTATCTTTTTTTCAATCATATATCAATCTTCTGCCGGGGGCTTCATCGGTTGGAGATACGATCACCATTCCATCATTGCTGTCCTGCAGGGCTTTCCCATCTGAATAGATATCTCATTCCGTTTGGCCTAAGTAAATAATAATTTGATGGCGGCCAACAACAAAACACATCCAAGGATATTTTTCAGCACTGCTTGGTTAAATTTCAATGCGCCATAATAAGCACCCAGGCAGCCTGCCACCACAGCTACTCCTACAAATCCATACATCTGGCCGCTGAAACTAACGCCCTTGGTGAGTTGCCCGGCAAGTCCCGACAACGAATTTACAAAAATAAACAAGGCGCTGATGGCAGCTGTTTGTTTTTGATCTGTCCATTTTAATAAAAGCAGGATAGGGGATAGCAGGATGCCGCCTCCAAATCCGATGAGGCCGGAAAGAAACCCGATCGTGCCGCCAATCAATAAAGAGAGACAAAAGTTGGATGGCTTGAATGCTGTTACGGTGATATTAGGAAAAAATAAAAACCGGATCACCGGCACGAGCAACAATATGCCTAATATTTTTTTATACAAAGATGGATCGATGTTGTGTATGCTGCCACCAAGGAATGCCATGGGAACCGACGCAATGGCCAATGGTACAAAGATCTTCCATAAAAAATGTTTGCCGCGATAGAATTGGTAAAATGAAATGCCCGATACAAATAAGTTTAGTAGTAACGCAGTAGGTTTCATCACATCAGCGGTAAAACTGAACAATGCCATCAAAGCCAGGTATCCGCTTGCTCCGCCATGTCCCACAGATGCATATAGAAATGCAACGATGAAAAGCAAGAGATAAAAAAGATAGATATAATCCATGGAAAAATTTCTGTCACCAAGATACGATGAGAAAATTTCAAATGCTTTATGGAAGCAGGTATATCGTGGCTTTGTCGCCTTTTTTTAATCCGGTTGAAGCTTCTTCTAGCTCAACCAGACAATTCGCCGTTGCAAAAGAACGCATGCGAAAACTTTCCTGCCCTATTAAAACTTCGACCGTATGGCCATCGTAATAACCTTTCAAAAAGTGAGTAAGGCCCGCAGGTTTGCTGATGTCTGAAGCAACCGGCACAATTATTTTTACTTGTGCTGTTTGTATATTTTTCATTTGTTGCAACGCAATCAAAACATACTGATAAAAACAGGTAAGTACAGATGAAGGGTTTCCCGGTAATCCGAAAACAACATTATTTTTTGTTTTTCCAAAATACAATGGCTTGCCCGGCTTCTGCCGAACCTTATGAAATATTTTTTCTACTCCACAGTTTTCGGCAGCCTTTATCACAAAATCATAATCACCCACGCTTACGCCTCCGGTCAATAAGATCATGTCACTATGCGCTAATGAATTTTTTAACACAGTTGTCAACTCCTGCAGGTCATCTTTTGCATAAGCAACATTTACAGAATTTATTCCGGCAGCATGTAATGCGGCTTTTAGCGAAAACGAATTTGCTTCGTATACCTGTCCGTAAGCCAATGGCTGTCCGGGTTCCAGTAATTCATTCCCGGTGATGATGATCGTGACAGAAACCACCGGATATACTTTTACTTCAACAGTTCCTATGCCTGCCAGAAAACCGATAGCCGCGGGAGTCAACAGGCTTTCTCTTTTTAAAGCAAGCTCACCATTTTTTATTTCAGCTCCCTTCGGGCGGACGCTTGCACCTATTGCGATATCATGTTGCTGCAAAAAAAGTTTATCAGCTTCCATCATAACTTTTTCCTGCATGATCACCGTATCTGCTCCCGGGGGAACTGGTGCACCGGTGAAAATGCGGACAGCCTGGTGAGGTTCAATCGGAACCGGTATCTCAGCACCCGCAGCCATTTCTCCTGTTATATGAAGTGTTTTATGCTGAAGATAACCCTCATGGTTAAACGCATATCCGTCATGCGAAGATTGCGGATAGCTTGGGATATCTGCCTGGCTGAAAATATCTTCTGCCAATATTCTTCCGCATGCTTCCTGTATTTGCATAGCGATAGGCTTGCCGGGTTGGCAATGTAGTTGTATAAGTTCTTTTGCTTCAGTTACCGTGATCATGAAATTTTTTTATCCGCCAATGGTGATCATACTTCTGTTGCTGATCTCATTGGCATGGAGATGTTCAAAATCGGTATTCATTTGTCCGCCAAGTGCGGCATATTTTGATTGTATGCTTTCGAGTATCAATGGCCCGATATCCATACCTGCTCTGAATGCGGCGAGCAGATCCGTTTCTTCTTTTGAAAAAAGACAGTTCTTCATTTTTCCATCCGCTGTTAACCGCATCCGGTTACAGCCGCTGCAGAATGGGGCAGACATGGTGCTGATGACCGCGAATGTTCCGGCGTGGCCGGGAACGGTAAACGCTTTGGCAGTGTCATGCGCATCATTCGGTAATGCTTCGGTAGCATAGCGTTCATTGATAACAGTTAATATTTCCTGCAGGGTGAATACTTTATTGCTGGTCCATTTGTTGCCACTGAACGGCATGAATTCTATAAAACGTATGTGAACAGGAGTGTCTTTTGTCCAGGCGATAAAATCATTGATCTCCGCATCATTCAATCCTTTCATCACCACCACATTTACTTTTACATGAAAGCCTTTTTGAATAGCCAGCTCAATATTTTTTTTGACCAGGGCAAATTGATCACGCCTTGTCATGAAAAAAAATCTTTCCGGTTGCAACGTGTCGAGGCTGATATTGATGGAGCGTATACCCGCTTCCGTTAGTTGCGAAAAAAAATCATGCAAACGTGTAGCGTTAGTCGTTAACGTTAGTTGCACCGGAAGTGTGGAGAGTTTTTGTATGATGTCTCCTGCATCCTTTCGTACCAATGGTTCTCCGCCGGTAAGCCTGATCTTATTTACACCAAGAGAAACAAATTTTTGAGCGATGGCAAATATTTCATCCGGCTGCATGAGCCTTGAAGCAGGCGTGAATTCATAACTTTCATCAGGCATGCAGTAAAAGCAGCGCAGGTTGCAATTATCCGTAAGGGATATGCGCAGATAATTATGTACCCGTTGAAATTTATCTATGATCATCGTTGCGTAATGTATCACAAATCTACTGTATAATCCCCATGTTTTTGAGGTCATCAGGGGTGTCGATATCAATCCCGCCCTGCGGAAAATCGACGTATGCCATATCGGAGGTATGAGCTTTCATGATAGATTTGGCCCCCACGTCTCCCTGCAGTTGAAGGAGTTGATCAAAATAACGATGGTGAAACAAGGCAGGCGTGCCAAAGGTTTCAGCGTAACGGGCTGCAATGATTCCTTTATCGGTTGATTCAAATGTTGATATCAGTTTATCCAATATTGCAGTACTTAAAAATGGCTGATCGCATGGCATTATAATTACTGCTTCTGCTTCGGGTAATTTTTCTTTTATGGTTTCTATCCCTTTCCGGATAGAAGACGAAAGCCCGCTGGCAGCATCTTCATTGATCAGTAAGGTCACTTCTTCTGCCGGCGATATATTTTTCAAAGATTCGTTTACGACTACGATCACTTCCGCTACTTTTGCCCGAAGGGCAATATGGATCATGTGTTCCAGCAAAGAAGTTTTCTGAAAAGGTAGTTGCTGTTTTGGTTGCCCCAACCGTAAAGAAGATCCCGCCGCGAGGAGAATGATGCCATATTTTTTTTGGTTGCTCAACTCACAGATATTTTACGGATCAAAGTATCATCCTGTTCGTGAATGGGCAATGGTTTGTCTTTTAATTGTACAGCAGTTCTTTTGGCAAGCGCTGTTTTTATTTCTGCCAGAATGGATAATGCGATCTCTTCAGGTGTTTCTGCTCCAATGTCCAATCCTACCGGGCTGTGGATCGCGGCAAGATTATCTGCCGATAAGGCTATTCCCTGTTCTTTCAATTCCTGGATGATGCGTTCCCATTTTTTCTTCGGGCCAAGAATGCCGACGTACACAACATTTTGCGGCAGCAGATATTTCAGTAATTCAAAATCGTAATTATAATTATGGGTCATCAATAAAAAAACGGTCTGCTCATCTACCGGGATCTTTTGTAAAATTTCTCCTGCATTCAGCAATAGCACATTGCAGGAAATGATAAATCTTTCCGGCTTTGCGTAGGCAGGCCGCCCGTCAATGACAGTCGTTTGCCAACCCAGGATATCTGCCATGTTTACCAATGGCACTACATCATTTCCGGCACCGGCAATGATCAATGAAACCGGGGGCGGAACGAATTCGATGAAGGCGGTAAGGTTGAAATTTTCAGCAATATAATTTTTGAAGGACGAGGATCTTGTTTCAAAGGATGCCCCGATGTCTGCGGACAAATAATCCTGCAAAGGATGACTGTCTTTTTTTTTGATGACCGGAACATCTTTTTTCTGAAGAATACATGTACCCGGCTGTGCATTTTTTCTATCGGCAATCGAAAACAAGGTGACCAAAACTGCGGGTGTCCTATCTGCCGCAAGCATTTGCAGAATGCGGATCGGATGAAGTTCTTCTTCTTCCAATATTGGTTCTATCAGCACTTGTATGATGCCATTGCAGCCCAATCCCACACCAAATTTCGCGTCATCTTCGTCCATCGTATCGTAAGTAACCAGCATGGCACGCCGCTGCTGCATGACCAGCAAAGCTTTCCGCAATGCATCACCTTCCAGGCAACCGCCGCTGATAGCTCCTGTGAGTTTACCGTTTTCTTCTATCAACATCCTGGCACCCGGCCTGCGGTAAGACGAGCCTTCTACATGCACCACGGTGGCAAGGGCTGTTTGTAAGCCTTGCTGCTGCGCCTGTTCGTACGCACGGATGATATCGTTGATCTCTTTCAAAAGCTTAATTAATGGATAGTTGATAATGGATAATTTTGTAATGGATAATGGATAATGTGTTCAATTTGAAAATGTTTTCAAAAACGGAAACATTTCCAGTTCAAAACACATTATCCATTATACCATTCACACTATTTCCTTTGCGCAACTCTATACAAGATCCAGCCCATAGCTGCAAAAAATGCTACCCCTAATAAAGCGTAAATTCCCGCGCCCATGCTATTTGTGAGGCCATGTTCCATGCTCACCGCATTCAAAAATCTGTTGCCCGATTCGCTGCCGGAAACAAATGCTACCAACACACCTGCTACCGCGCCACCTGCTACGAGGCCGGTTGCAAATAAACTGCCTTTTCCTAACTCATCTTCTTCAGGAGATGTTTCAACCAGCTCTTTCTTCTTTTTCCTGTCTACCAATCCTTTGATGGCGCCACCGATCGCAATTGGTAAAGTAGTAGATAATGGCAGGTAAGCACCTACGGCAAAACTGAGTGATTTGATGCCACATAATTCCATGGTGATGGCAAGGAACACACCAACAAAAACGTATTGCCAGTCGAGGTTGAACGACAAGATACCTTTTATCAGTGTTGCCATCAAAGTAGCCTGCGGTGCAGGGAAAGTTTCGGTACCGATGGTGTGGTGGATACCCTGTGCAAGTAATTCAGCGCTTGGTTTATCCAGGAATTTTATGGTAAATCCGATGACGATCGAAGAAACGATTGCACCGATAAATAATGATATCTGCTGATTGCGTGGTGTAGCGCCAACGATGTACCCACTTTTAAGATCCTGCGAAGTAGCGCCTGCATTCGCTGCAGCGATACAGATCATTCCTCCTACAACCAGCACCAGTGGCTCATATGCCTGGCCTGTCCAGCCTACTGCCATAAAAATAAGGCTGGTGCCCATTACGGTGGCAATGGTCATACCGCTGACAGGATTGTTAGAAGAACCGATGAGCCCTACAATCCTGGACGAAACGGTTACAAATAATGCCCCGAATATCAATACGAGAAACCCGATAAGTATTTTTTGAATGATGTTGTCACCCGGAACCTGCGGCAATACTGCGATCAGCACTACCAGTGCAAGGCTGCCGATACCTACAATTTTAAGGCTGAGGTCACGTTCGGTTCGGAGCGTGGCTGTAGTTGCTTCTTCTGAATTGCTCTTGATGGAGCTGAAACTTCCTTTTACTGATTTTACAATCGTAGGGATTGTTTTTAATAAGGTGATGATACCACCTGCGGCCACCGCACCTGCACCTATCTGGCGGATGTAAGCATAATAGATGGCTGCGGAATAATCTGCAAATGTTTTGGTAGCCGCATTCCATCCACCCTTGCCGCCATCTTTGGCCACATCAGCGAGATAGCCGAGTTTATGTAATTGCGTAGCAATGATCTCACCGGGGATCAACGTTGCCAACAGCGGGATGAATACCAACCAGCTTAACACACCGCCCGCTACCAATACTCCGGCAATACGTGGTCCGATGATATAGCCTACACCAAGATATTCAGGTGTGATCTCGCCACTTATTTTTGCCGAAGGGAAAAATTTATTCTTTTGTTCGGTAATGAATTCCGGCGCTTCTGATACGATGCGGAAGATCTTTTGCAGGATCGCATAAAGAAAAGCGACGCCCAGGCCCCAGAAAGCCGTTTTGGCAAAATCGCCGCCTTTTTCTCCTGCTTTCAATACATCGCCGCAGGCAGTTCCTTCAGGATAGGGAAGGGTTTCATGTTCGTTTACAATAAGCGCTTTGCGCAAAGGCACCATCAGCAAGGTTCCCAGCATACCGCCTACGATAGCGAGAATCAATATGGTGAGGTAATTGAAATAATCGGCGCTGCTTGGCGAAGTAAGAAACAGAAATCCTGGTAAAGTAAAAGCCACGCCGGATGCGATGCTTTCGCCGGCACTACCGGTCGTTTGTATGATATTATTTTCGAGGATAGTGGTCTTAAAAAATCTCCTGCCCAAAGTGATAGCGATCACAGCGATAGGAATAGAAGCGGAAACGGTCAACCCGGCTTTCAAAGCGAGGTATACATTGGCTGCGCCAAAAATGACACCGAAGAAACATCCCAGCAGGACAGATTTAATGGTCAGCTCTTTCATGATGGTTCCTGGCGAAACGAAAGGCTGAAACAGTTTTTTCTCAGACATGAACAATTGTTTTAGAAAAGGAAGATAATAAAAAAGGCGATACCGATTGGTACCGCCTTTTTAAACTGTATATTATTTTGGATAGGTCAATCTATTCGGGATGCTGGATGCTGGTTGCTGGATGCTGGATGGTGGTTGCTGGATGTTTGTGATAGTCAACTGTCAGTCATAATCTTCGCTACGATCACCAGTATCCAGTATCCAGCAACCAGTATCCAGCATCAATTCTACGCCGATCCCGTCTTATCCTTCACGATCTGGTTCAAAGATTTCAGTCTTGAATAGATCAATATTCCGCCGATGAATGCGGCCACGACAAGAATGAGGAAGAATATTTTTTTGTCGGTAAAATCATCCCAGAAGCTCGTCATCACACCAGCTACTTTACCACCGATAGAAGTGGAAAGGAACCAGCCTCCCATCATCAATGCGGTAAGCCTTGCAGGCGATAATTTGGATACCAGCGAAAGGCCGATCGGACTGAGGAAGATCTCACTGATGGTAAACACGAAGTAAGTGCCCCAAAGCCAGGCCGGGCCGGTCTTATAGCCATATATCGATGGCACCGACATGATGGCGAATACCATTACCAATGCCGATAAGCCGGAGATGAACATTGCCATAGCAAATTTGGAAGCGGTGGTGGGCTCTTTGCCTTTCTTTCGGAGATAGTCGAAGAAGGGTACAAAGAATAAGGTCAATAAAACGATGAAGAGTGGGTTGATCGATTGGAATAATTCTGTATTGATAAGCTTAACTTCTTTGCCATTTGGCCATTGGTCTTTTGGAACGTTGTTGAAGTATGGATCAGGGCCCATGGTCTGTATTACATGTCCGCTGTCGTCTTTTACATCCACAAAAAATTCGTTGACTTTATTTACCAGTCTCGGGGTATCTGTCACCTGCTGTAAAGGAAATATCGAGCCGGTAATTTTACCTGTCGTTTCAGATGCTACACGATCCGTATGTTTTTCTGCCCAGATGGTAAGGCCGGTAGAATTTTGGTTATAGATCGTCCAGAATACGATACTTACCGAAAATATGAACAGCAGCGCACCGATGCCTTTTTTATCCTGACCTTTGGCTTTTACCCAAAGCGAAATATAAAATGCGATGATCGGCAAACATGCAAAAATAAAGGCGTCATTTGCCTGGCTTCCCATGATGGTGTTCCCGAAGATCAGCTTAGGAACGATCCAGCCTATTGCTGCCGCAATGAGTGCAGGCAGGAACACATATCCAAAGATCTGCCCGAGCGACATATCTTCTTTTTCTACCGGCTTTTTTATATCTCCTTCTTTTACATGCTTAAGGTTTGCGGCAAGAATGATCATACCGATCACCAAACCTACACCTGCAGCAGCAAAAGCATAACCCCAACCGTACGCATTACGCAGGTAAGCAGCTACAAAGTTGCACACAAATGCACCAATGTTGATACCCATGTAAAAGATGTTGTAAGCGTTGTCCTTTAAAGGTTTCAGATCTTCGCGGTTGTAGATATTCCCCAACACGGTGGAGATATTTGGCTTAAAGAAACCATTGCCTACAATGATCAATCCAAGAGAAATGTACATCGCCGTATTTCCCGGCAGGGACAAACCGAAATAACCCAAAGCCATCAGGCTTCCTCCAAGAAAAATGGATTTTATATAACCGAGGTAACGATCAGCTATCAGGCCGCCGATGAAAGGTGTGAGATAAACCAGTGCAATGAAGCTTCCTACAACGTCTGCACCGATATGCTGTGAAAAGCCTTTTCCACCGGTAGTGGTATCAATCAGGTACAAAAACAGGATCCCCACCATCAGGTAGTAGGCAAACCTTTCCCACATTTCTGTAAGAAACAATACAAACAGCGCCCGTGGGTGTTTACCGGCTCTTGCAGGAACATTCAGCGTGTCATTTCCATTACTCATATTAAATAATTTATGCTTGAAGAGGTTATTTTAATGGCTCAAAGTAATAAAAATCTCCTAGCTTATTCAAATTAGCTTTCATTTTTAAGAAAATCTGAAGGCATGCACCGGCTTCCAATGAATTCTCCGCTCAGATCAATTGACAATTATTCACTCTCCTTTGTCCGCTATTTACCGTTTGTAAAAAAAACAGGATTGTTGATATAACTGAATTAAATTCGCATCGGCAAACTTGAAACTACAAACAATATCTCCTTTCATGAAAATTCTACTCGTCGGTTCGGGCGGGCGTGAACATACGCTGGCCTGGAAACTGAAGCAAAGCAATAAATGCGAAGCACTGTTCATTGCGCCGGGAAATGCAGGCACGGCACTCACCGGAACGAACCTGGACATCCAGATCAATGATTTTCCTGCTTTATCAGCTGCCTGTCTCCAACATTCCATTGATATGGTGATCGTAGGTCCCGAAGAACCACTGGTGAAAGGCATTACAGACTTTTTCAAGAACGATCCTAAAACTGCTCACATCCATATTATCGGCCCTTCAGGCGAAGCTGCGCAACTGGAAGGCAGCAAAGCGTTTGCCAAGGCTTTCATGAAAAAATATGATATCCCTACGGCGGGGTATGAAAAATTCAGCGAAGAAAATTATACCGAAGGGGTGGAATACATACGCAAGCATGCTTTGCCGATCGTATTGAAAGCTGATGGACTTGCGGCGGGAAAAGGTGTGGTGATCTGCAACAGTCACCTGGAAGCATTGGCGGAATTTGAATTGATGGTCCTGCGCTCCAAATTTGGCGAAGCCGGAAGAAGAGTGATCGTGGAAGAATTTCTGCAAGGAATTGAAATGAGCGTTTTTGTGCTCACCGACGGAAAAGATTATGTGTTACTTCCGGAGGCAAAAGATTATAAAAAGATCGGCGAAGGCGATAAAGGCCTCAATACCGGCGGAATGGGGGCAGTTAGCCCTGTGCCTTTTTTTGATGAAGCACTGAAGAAAAAGATCACTGAAAAAATAATCGAGCCGACGATCGCCGGGTTGCAACAGGAAAAACTGGATTATAAAGGATTTGTCTTTATCGGGCTGATCATAGAGAATAACGATGCAAAAGTGATCGAGTACAATTGCCGCCTCGGCGATCCTGAAACAGAAGTGGTGATACCGCGTTTACAAAACGATCTTGTTGATCTTTTACTTGCTACCTCACAGGGACGTATAAACGAAGTTGTGATCGATACAGAACCAGGCACTGCAGTGGCGGTAGTGGCCGTCAGTGGCGGTTATCCGGGTAATTATGAAAAAGGGAAAGTGATTGAAGGGTTGAATACGGTCGACATTCCCGGAAGCTTTATATTTCATTCCGGAACTAAAAAAAGCAAAGACGATACGGTTACAAATGGTGGGCGTGTGCTGGTAGTTACATCTTATGGGGAGAACATCCAGGAAGCCGCTGAACAATCCACTTATCTGCTGGAACAGCTTTATTTCGAGGATATTTATTTCAGGTCGGATATTGGGTTTGAATTCATCGATAACGGATAATGAAATAATGAATAATGGATAATAGAACTTGCTGGTTGAAATACCTGAAATTCCGGAGAAATCTCTCTGGCCGAAAACATTATCCATTATCCATTTTACTATTATCCATCCCTGATCGAAACTAAAATAATTAGCAAACTGCCGCTGGCCGATATTCTTCCAAAAAATACATTCCTCCGGTTGTACTAAAAATATTTTTTTACCGTTGTAAATCCAATATTTTACAGCAACTTTGCCACATTCTTTTTATTACACGATCGTTACTTAAACATATATGGGCATCTTCAACTTTTTTACGCAGGAAATTGCGATAGATCTGGGTACTGCGAATACCCTCATAATCCATAACGACGAAGTGGTGGTGAACGAACCATCTATCGTGGCCCTGGACAGGAACAATCCGAAAAATCTTTTGGCAGTGGGAAAGAAGGCATTGATGATGCACGAAAAGACCCACGAAAGTATCCGCACCGTACGCCCTTTGAGGGATGGTGTGATCGCCGATTTTAACGCCGCGGAACTGATGATCCGTGAACTGATCAAATTAGTTTATCCCAAAAAACCTTTATTCGCACCAAGCTGGAGGATGATGATCTGCATACCAAGCAGCATCACCGAAGTAGAAAAACGTGCGGTAAGGGATAGCGCCGAACAAGCCGGCGCAAAAGAAGTTTACCTCATCCACGAACCGATGGCAGCTGCACTTGGTATCGGGATCGATGTGGAAGAACCGGTTGGAAACATGATCATCGACATTGGTGGTGGTACAACCGGCATTACGGTGATCGCCCTGGCGGGAATCGTTTGCGATCAGAGTATCCGTATCGCCGGGGATGAATTTACTGCAGATATCATGGAAGCGCTTCGTCGCTACCATAGCCTGTTGATCGGTGAACGTACCGCGGAACAGATCAAGATCCAGGTGGGGGCTGCTATGAAAGATCTGGATAATCCACCAGATGATATTCCTGTAAACGGCCGTGATCTTGTAACAGGTATTCCTAAACAGGTGATGGTAAGTTTCCAGGAAGTTGCGGAAGCACTGGATAAAAGTATTTTCAAAATAGAAGAAGCGATCCTGAAAGCGTTGGAAACAACTCCTCCTGAACTTGCTGCAGATATTTATCGCCGCGGGCTGTACATTACAGGTGGTGGAGCTTTGCTGCGTGGCCTTGATAAAAGGATCGCCGCAAAGATCAAATTGCCGGTTCACGTGGCCGACGACCCGCTGAAAAGTGTGGTGCGTGGTACAGGAATAGCATTGAAGAACTATGATCGCTATCCTTTCGTGATGAGATAATATTTTAATACGTTGAATTATAGCCTAAAAGTATTGGCTCATTTTAAAACGTTGTCAGGCTGAGCTTGTCGAAGCCTACCCCGGCTTCGACAAGCTCAGCCTGACAACAAATTGGACGATAAATTTTAATGGGCAACACTTATAATTCATCACTCATAATTCATAACTCCTTCGGTGCGTAATATTTTTCTTTTCATCCGCCGCTATTTCAATTTTTTACTTTTCCTGCTCCTGCAGGTTCTCAGCATCTATTTCATCGTTCATTACAGTAAATATCATCAGGCCATGTTTGGCGATACTGCCAACAAGATCACTGGTAAAGTCAATTCCGAATACAACAAAGTTGAATATTACTTTCAGCTGAAACGCACCAACGATTCGCTTGTAAAAGCCAATGAAGCGTTGTACAACAAACTCAAGGCGGATTTCAACCTGCCTGATACCGTTTCCAAAACTGTGATAGATACCATGAAGATCGATTCGATCACCCAGTACCGCACATTGAATTACCTGAATGCTAAAGTGGTTTCCAACTCGGTGAATCAAAAAAATAATTTCATTGTGATCGCTGGCGCAAATGTGAAAAAATTCAAACCGGCGATGGGCATCATCGATATCAATAACAATGCTGTTGGTGTGATCACAGAAGTAAGCGGCGATTATGCAGTGGTGATGAGCATGCTGCATAAGGACAGTAAGATCAACGGGAAGCTGATGAAAACCGGCGAAACCGGAACTGTTACCTGGGATGGAACATCTCCGAATATCCTTGCATTGAGTGGTATCCCCAAAAGCGCCAAGATTGCCGTAGGCGACAGTATTATCACCAGCGGGTTCAGCACATATTTCCCGAAAGGAATACTTATAGGCCGTATCGACGGAATATTCAGCGAAAAATCTACCAGCAATTATACGATCAAAGTACGTTCATCGGCAGATTTTTACAACCTGCAATATGTGTACGCGATCATTAATTATCAGCAGCAGGACATCGATAAATTGTTGGACAAACAAACAAAACAGCAGTAGGGTGAAATGAGTTTATTTGTAAAGACTATAGTGCGCTTCATATTATTTATCCTGTTACAATTTTTTGTATTGGATAAGATCCATCTGCAACAGATGATGGTAACGCCATACCTGTACTTCCTGTTTATTCTTTGGTTACCCTTCAAGATGCAGCGTGGCTGGGTGATGGTACTTGGTTTTGCTTTGGGCTTCACGCTCGATAGTTTCCGCCACCACCCGGGGTTTCATGCGGCAGCCTGTGTGCTGATCGCTTATGTACGCCCGTTCCTCATCAATTTCATGATACCGCAGGAAGGAGCCGAAACCAACTACGAAGCGCCTTCGGTGAAAAGTATGGGCGGCCTGGTACCTTACATGATCTTTGCCGGCACACTTTGTCTGTTGCACAATGCCTGGCTCTTTTTGCTGGAAGCATGGCAGTTTGGAAACGTCTGGTACTTCCTCGTAAAAACATTATTGTCAACTGCCGTAAGCCTGGTGCTGATCGTGATCACTGAATTGATATTTGTACGCAAACAGAAGTTCAAAACGAATACGATTTAAAAAGTTGTCAGATGTCAGATGAGAATTGTCAGAAGTTTATTTAATGGCAGTTTCACCTGATTTTATGCTAACTCCGTACTATCGAAAACCAATTAAAATTTGTAAATTTATAAAGAGAAGTTGTTGGGTGTAAAATGTTGGTCGTTGGAATTTTTTTTCAAAAATTATCACCAACTTCAAATTGTTTTAACAATAACAATTTCTAATAAATGGCTCACAACTCACATCTAACATCTCACAACTTTTATCAGTGTCTGTCTTCAACCAATCAAGAAAAAATGTGATCATGCTGGTTTTTATCGGCATGTTCATCGTCATATTGTTACAGCTGGCGCACCTGCAGCTTTTTTCTTCCGAGTATAAGGATATCGCATTGGTGCAAGGCACTTTCCGAAAAGTTATTTATCCCGACAGGGGAATAGTATACGACCGGCACCGCAATCCCATCCTGCAGAACACTACCATCTATGACCTGATGATAACGCCTAATAAGCTCAAAGGCATCGATACCATGGCCATCTGCGGCATCCTCGGGATCGATTCGGCGCAATTTCATAAGAAAGTAATAGAAGTGATCATCAAGAACGGCAGGGCACGCCCTTCTGTTTTTGAAGCATTGCTTTCAGAAGATAAAATGGCGAGGCTGAATGAAAGTATGTACAAATTTGAACCGGCATTTTATTTACAGGAACGGTCGGTAAGAAGCTATCCCTACGATGCTGCCGCAAACCTGCTTGGTTATACTGCCGAAGTTGATACCAACTTTTTAAAATATCATTTGAACGAAGGGTATGTGTCTGGTGATTATGCCGGTAAAACCGGGATAGAAAAAACATACGAAAAAGCCCTGATGGGCGAACGTGGAATTGAATACTGGAAGAGGGACAATAAGAACAGGCTCACCGAAAAACTGGAGAAGGGTAAATTTGATACCGTAGCAGTAGCAGGCCAGAACATGCAAAGTTTTATTGATATTGAATTGCAGGAACTGGGCGAAAAACTGATGCAGAATAAGATAGGCTCAATTGTGGCTATCGATCCTAAGACAGGCGGTATACTTGCCATGGTAAGTGCGCCTACCTACAAGCCCAGTTTTCTTACCGGTAGCGAGCGAAGAAAACACCTGAACATGCTGTACCGTGATCCTGCATCGCCGTTATTGAACCGTGCGGTAAATGCGGCGTACTCTCCCGGGTCTACTTTTAAAACACTGCAGGCATTGATAGGATTGCACGAAGGTGTTATCAATACAAACTTTACCATCAGTTGCCATGGCGCATATTACGGTTGTGGCCGCCCGATGAAGTGCCTGGATTTCGGAACCTTCGATCTTCGTCATGCCATCACCTTATCCGATAATACTTATTTTGCCAACGTAATGGAAAGGGTGATCAATAACCCTAAATATCCGAATGTAGACAGCAGTACCAATGCATGGAGAAATTACATGAATGCATTTGGCCTTGGCCATAAGCTTGGAGTGGATGTGCCTACAGAACGCGGGGGGTTAATACCGGGGGCCAGTTATTTTGATAAGGTATACGGACAGAACAAATGGAAATTTTGCCAGTTGTTATCCATGAGCATCGGGCAGGGTGAGGTGAATACTACGCCTATACAGGTTGCCAATGAAATGTGTTACCTGGCCAATAAGGGCTGGTTCATCACACCACATGTAATTGACTCTATTGAAGGGGGGGATAAATTTGGTTTACTGGATAAATACAAAATAAAGCATCACCCCATTGATATTCCCGATAGTATTTTTGAAGCAGTACACGATGGTATGCAGGGAGTAATGGAAAGAGGGACCGGCGCCGGCGCCAAAGTGCCCGGTATCGTGGTTTGTGGAAAGACAGGGACGGTAGAAAATTATATCCGTGGCGTAAAACAACCGAATCACTCTTTCTTTACAGCATTTGCACCAAGAGATAATCCTAAAATTGCGATCATGTGTGTGGTAGAAAATAGTGGCCGTTTTGGTGGCACATATGCTGCCCCCATCGTTAGTTTGATGATAGAAAAATACCTGAAAGATTCTATTACAGACAAAGGGCGATTGGCAAAACTGGAAGCGCTGGCAAAAACCAATCTTATACCGGCGCGTATTGCAGTACAGCTTCGTACGATGGATTCGCTGGATCACTTAAAAGATACCGGATACCTTTTGCAAAAAGGCTATATCCGTTTATCTAAAGACACCTTGGGTGTAGAAGATGAAATGGAAGTGAAAAAAGCGGAGGTGGAAAAAGTAAAACTGCAATTGAAGCAGGAGGAAGAAAAAAGAAAAAATGATTCGATGGAAAGAATATTAAAAATGGAAGCCGTCCTGCCAAATGAAAAAAAGAAAGCCTCAAAGGATTCTATAAATAATTAAACGATTTAGTTCATTTTATGTATCAAAAAAATCCTTCCATATCAAAAGGGGTTGACTGGCTCATGGTATGGTTATATGCGCTGATAGTGGTGATAGGGCTGGTGTGCATATTTTCGGTGGAATATAAAAGCGGGGAAAGTGTAACGCAGACTTTGATCGGCTTCAAAAAAAATTACAGCAAGCAGCTTTTTTATTTTGGCGCTTGTATCATAATCGCCACATTTATTTTATTGACGGATAGTAAATTATTTACCGCTACCGCAAACCTTTCCTATCTCATCGGGATTGTATTGATCCTCGCGACTTTTGTAGTAGGTAAAGAGATCAAAGGCTCGCGAAGCTGGATCCCATTGGGTTTCATGAATCTTCAGCCGGTAGAATTATGTAAAATATTTACTTCGCTTGCACTGGCGAAATACCTTTCGATGCAGGAAACGGATTTTCGAAAACCAAAGTCACAGCTTATTGCAGCAGCCATTGCATTTACTCCTGCAGTATTTTCTATCCTCCAGGGAGAAACAGGATTGGCACTGGTATATTTCTCCTTCCTGATCGCCATGTACAGAGAAGGGCTTCCTCCGGGATACCTGATCGGGGGCGTAGCTATGGCAGTTTTGCTGGTAGTGTCTTTATTGTTTCACACCAAAACACTGCTCATCGCATTTGCCGCGTTAGCCGCAATATTCCTGTTTTTCAACCGGCGACAGATCAGGCGTAATAAACAATTGCTCTTCATCGTACTGGGCGCATGGCTGGTGTGCTCGCTTTTTGTTGGCGTAGCCGTACCTTTTGTGTTCAATAAAGTATTTAAAAAATACCAGGCCGACAGGATATTCAGCATGGTTGGGGTAGAAAACCCTTTTACAGATAACAAAACTGCCACCCTTTCACCGGAAGAAGAAAAGCTGAAGCAAAAGAAAAGCGAGCAGCAGGATTATAATGTAAAACAATCCAAGATCGCGATCGGCTCCGGCGGCCTTGCCGGAAAGGGCTTCCTGAAAGGCACACAAACGCAGGGTGATTTTGTACCGGAGCAGCACACGGATTTTATCTTTACTTCCGTAGGAGAAAATTTCGGATTCTGGGGATGTGCCGGCCTGCTGATGCTCTACCTCATCATGTTGCTTCGCATCGTCAAAATTGCGGAGCGGCAACGAAGTACTTTCAGCCGCGTTTACGCGTATTCGGTAGCCGGCATCATATTTTTTCACGTGGCGGTAAATATTTGTGTGACCATCGGCCTTGCGCCGGTGATCGGCATCACCTTGCCTTTGATGAGTTACGGCGGATCATCGCTGATAACTTTCACCATACTATTATTCATCCTGATAAAACTGGATGCCGAC
>Ga0247741_1000703_pt1 | contig 18335 bp, 14 predicted proteins | sample UWRJL213509R2_FD_180945 | JGI IMG/M metagenome (GOLD analysis project Ga0247741, IMG submission 180945) | Plant litter microbial communities from Arlington Agricultural Research Station in Wisconsin, United States - UWRJ-L213-509R-2 | ecosystem: Environmental > Terrestrial > Plant litter >... | reverse complement strand
CCGAAGGTAGAGCGAAGCAGGAAGCTAGAGCCGAATATATCGAATCATCTCTAAACCAAAATAAATTAAATCATTCACACCAAAAACAAGGCGCACCACGCTTTGCTCTGGATGTGCCCTGCGACGTACTTCGGTAGTTAGACCCTAGATTGCCTTTAAGCTACTTAAAGACTCCCATATATTATTATTTATTTTTTTTTCCAAACATATGAAATAACGCTTTTAAAACTATCATTCTCTTTTGAATATTCAATGACTTTCTTAATCACACTCTCTCCGTGATGGTTTAAAAGATCCTCTAAGGGCCCAGCTCCCAACGATTCAAGCACAGACTCATTTGATTCATTGCTCTTAAATATTTAAAAAATTAATTGAAGTGTAATATCGGGATGATTACGAAAATATTCTTCTACCACAACAGTAGAAGAAAAATAAATGTCGAAAAATTAGAAGCGTCGGAAAATTTTACGGAAAAACTTTACCAACAATTACAAAAAATGGTGTGAATTATATTTCGATTAGTGCGTTAACAAAACATTGTAGCGCGGTGGATTTGTCGATGCGAATTAACAACCTCTAGATTTATAAATTGCGTCAACGGTTGAGCTACAACTCCAGGAACCATTAATCGAACGCGTCCAAATAACTTCTTTAGTGAGTAATGGCGAAAAAGCGGTGCCGCCAATAGTTGCAGTAACAGTAACTACACCACCAGCAATACCGACCTGGGGAACACCTGTACCTGGTTGCAAAACTACAGCACCTTGGCTAACTCCAATCGTTGCATCAATTAAATTAGAGCCCGTTGCACCTGGGTCGCACTCACCCGGAGCTGCACCAATGGTGTTACGTCCATCATTCATACAGGTCTCAATTATGGAGCGTAAGTTAGAGACCTCTTCCATTACTCGTGTCGTCTGTGACCTACCCATATAAGTTTGATATTGAGGCAAGGCAATGGCAGCCAGGATACCGATGATGGCTACTACTATCATCAACTCTATAAGAGTAAAGCCATAGTGAGTTTGCTTCATAAAATATCTGCTGTTTGCTTTAATATATTTTCTTAGCAAACATTGAGCCAAATTATTTTTATTAGTATTTTAAAATAAAATGCAAGCAATAACGAAATGCATGCTCCATCTTTTAGAAAAAGAGCTGCTTTAAATATTTATAGTTTAAATTTAGTGAGTGACATTTTTGGTCAAAATAAAACAAATTTTGTATAGTGATATCTTACAGTTCATGATTATGCAGATCATGGTGAAGCTATTTATTGTGCCTGCAAATTCAACATTACAAATGTAGTCAAAGATGAACTGTTAATTTAATTTTGAAGATTTATTAAGTTTTTTGACTTTAATATTTCATGTAAGATTATTAAAAATTGAACATCTGGAAACGAGAGGATTAACGTTGAATTATTAAGCGGAAGAATAGAATGTATAAACCTAAAACAGATAACAAAAAAGCGAGCCTCAATTGAGACTCGCTTTGTGAGATTTAACTGTAAGACCGCAGTAAGCCTTTCGAGCTTTTGCGAGACGCAACTAGCCCGCTACGCAGCCCTTCGGCACGTATTTAGCATCCATGATCGTAGTCGCGCAAGTCCAAGTACCAGTAGCGGAACGAGTCCAAGTGAGAGTCGATCCAGCAAGAGCTGCAGAGGCGCCATTACCCAAACTAGATTGGATCTGCGTCAACGCTGCAGTAACAGTAGCCTGAGGATATCCCGTGCCAGCAACAACTGCTGCACCCTGCCCTTGAGCGGCACCGATTATCAGAGTAGAGGCAGTGGCATCCAGATTACACTCGGTAGCAGCTTGCGCTCCGCCGGCCGGAATATTACTAGAAATTGTGCCACCAATTCTGCCATCGAGAGTACATGATTCAACCGCAGTCTTATAGTTACCCGTTTCTTCCATTACACGAGAAACTTGTGATTTAGTTACATAAGTTTGATATTGCGGTAACGCGATAGCAGCCAAAATACCAATGATCGCTACCACGATCATTAATTCGATTAACGTAAAACCTTTCTGCATAGAATGTTTCATATTGGATCTCCAAAGATTAGGGTTTTTATGGTTGATAAAACTTTCAACTCAATAACTACAACGCAATGCCCATACCAATTTTTATAAACTGCCTTGATAGCCGTCATTTCGATAGGCAGATTATTTCGTGTTTAATCAAATTTTCTTAAGGTTTACGTGTATTTAGCAGATCCAATAGATATTTACGGCTTAAATGTGAAAATATAAAAACAATCTGAAACGGAACAAATTAAGTTCTATGTTCTTTACCTTGTTAAAAGCTGAGGTGACGAAAGCTTGTAAAAAGTGACGTTATTTGTCATGCAATCTATGATTAAGTGCCACAGGGGGTGAAACTACAAAAACATTTACGCACTGTTTAGGTATTCGCCTATACTACTATTTCAAATAGAAACCTAAGAAATTACAGTAGGTTACCGATTTCAGTTAAGCCTATTTATTTAAATACTTGGCGCTCATTAATTAACCCTATAAAACCGTAGAGCAAGCCAGAATTTGTCGGAGCATGCATGAATACGCCCACTCACTTAAATGGCCTTGCTCGCCGCTTGGTGTCAGATAACCTTCTTGATGCTGAGATAGCGCGCAAGGCACTCGGCCAATCTGCAAAAGAAAAGATTCCTTTTGTTCAACACCTTGTTGCCAACGGTTTACTTGATTCTCGTACCATTGCGAAAGCGGCTTCCGAGGAGTTTGGCGCGCCGTTGTTTGATTTAGATGCATTAAGTAGAGAGTCGATTCCCGACAAGCTGGTTGATCCAAAACTTATTCGTAAACATCATGCACTCCCTATTATTAAACGCGGTACGCGATTATTCCTTGCTGTAGCTGACCCCACAGATTTACATGCGCTTGATGAAATTAAATTTAATACTGGCCTGAATACTGAAGCCGTTTTGGTAGAGACGGACAAACTAGCTACCGCTATCGAAAAATTTCTTACTGCGCAGGATAACCTTAATGATGCTTTAGGTGGTTTGGACGATACTGATCTGGATAATCTTGATATCCAAACAGTAGATACTAATACGTCCAACGATGACAATAGTGCCGAGGCCGATGAAGCGCCCATTGTTAAATACATCAATAAAGTGCTTTTGGATGCGATAAAGGGAGGGGCTTCTGATATCCATTTTGAACCTTACGAAAAATCCTATCGCGTACGGTTTCGCACTGATGGAATTTTACAAGAAGTTGCAAAGCCGCCTGTCAATCTTGCTGGGCGTATGGCAGCGCGCTTAAAGGTTATGTCACAAATGGACATTTCTGAACGTCGCCTACCACAAGATGGCCGTATAAAACTTAAAGTGTCCAAAACCCGCGCTATCGATTTCCGTGTAAATACATTGCCTACACTGTTTGGCGAAAAAGTTGTATTGCGTATTTTAGACCCAAGCGCAGCAAAATTAGGTATTGATGCTTTAGGTTATGAAGACTTTCAGAAAAAATTATATCTGGACGCGCTCGCGCAATCGCAAGGCATGATTTTAGTAACAGGCCCCACCGGTAGCGGTAAAACTGTTTCGCTTTATACCGGCCTCAATATCTTAAACACCCCTGAGCTAAATATTTCTACTGCAGAAGATCCAGTAGAGATTAACCTTGAGGGGATAAACCAGGTACAAATGCATACCAGAATTGGGTTTACATTTGCAGAAGCATTACGATCGTTTTTACGGCAAGACCCCGATATCATCATGGTAGGTGAGATTCGTGATTTAGAAACCGCTGAGATTGCAATTAAAGCTGCACAAACTGGACATTTGGTATTATCAACGCTACATACTAACAGTGCTCCAGAGACGCTTACTCGCTTAATGAATATGGGTGTACCGTCATTTAATATCGCTACCAGCGTGAGCTTGATCATTGCTCAACGTTTAGCTCGTAAGTTGTGCGCCCAATGTAAAAAGCCAGCTACCGATATACCACCCGCTATTTTAACGGAAGAAGGATTTGACGAAATTGGTATAGCTCGGTCGGAGTTCCAGCTGTTTCACCCCGTAGGCTGTGCGCTTTGTAACGGCGGTTATAAGGGGCGACTGGGTGTCTATGAAGTGGTTCGCATCACGCCGGTTATCGCCAACCTTATAATGGAGGGCGGCAATTCTTTACAAATTGCGCGCGCAGCTAAAGAAGCTGGCTTCAATAACTTACGTATTTCCGCATTGCGCAAAGTAGCAATGGGATTAACCAGCCTTGAAGAGGCTAATCGAGTCACCAAGGATTAACCTATGGCTAGTGTCACTACTCAATCAGTAAAAACAACAGTGAAACCAAAGGTGAGTGCTGTTACCAATACCTATGTTTACAAAGGTGTGGATAAAAAGGGAGATAAAATTCAGGGGGAAATTAATAGCTCAAGCCCTGCTCTTGCTAAAGCCCAACTGCTAAAACAAGGTATATCGGCAAAGTCATTATCTAAAAAGACCAAACCTCTTTTTGGAAGTGGCGGAAAGGCGATCAAACCAGCAGATATCGCCGTATTTGCTCGCCAAATGGCGACCATGATGAAAGCCGGTGTTCCTCTCGTTCAAGCATTTGATATTGTTGCGGATGGTTTGGATAATCCTAACTTGCGCACTTTAGTGTTGACTATTCGTGACAGTGTGGCAGCTGGTGGCGGGTTTGCTATGTCTCTACGGTCTCATCCAAAATATTTTGATGAATTATTTTGCAACCTTGTCGATGCTGGTGAGCAAGCTGGCGCTCTTGAAACAATGCTTGATCGTATTGCGACCTATAAAGAAAAAACGGAAAGATTAAAAGCAAAAATTAAAAAAGCACTTAGCTATCCTATTGCGGTTGTTATTGTAGCTATGATTGTTACTGCCATTCTCTTAATAAAAGTAGTTCCTCAATTCGCACAAACATTCAGTAGCTTTGGGGCTAATTTGCCGGCCTTTACTTTATTTGTTTTACACCTTTCTGAGCTTGCACAAGAATACTGGTTGCTCTTCTTAGTGGGAATCATAGTAGCGGGATTTGCGTTCAAGCAAGCAGTGCGGCGATCCAAAGCTTTTGCTTATTTAGTTGATCGATATATTTTAAAAGTACCAATTGTTGGCCAAATTATTTATTTATCTGTTATGGCACGCTTTGCTCGTACCTTATCAACAACGTTTGCAGCAGGAGTTCCTCTTATTGAAGCCTTAACTTCCGTTGCGGGAGCAGCAGGAAATAAAATTTATTCAGAAGCAATTCTTAAAGTCCGGGAGGATGTATCAACTGGCCTCCAACTTAATACTGCATTAAAAACGCGAGGAATTTTCCCGACATTATTAATTCAAATGACAGCCATTGGTGAAGAATCTGGCGCTCTCGATGCTATGTTAGATAAAGTCGCAACCTACTATGAAGAGGCTGTGGACAATACGGTTGACAGTCTAACGTCATTATTAGAGCCTATGATTATGTCGGTGTTAGGTATTTTGATTGGCGGCCTTATGATTGCCATGTACATGCCGATTTTCCAACTGGGCAACGTGGTATAAACGTGAATGAAATTCTTAGAGTTTTCGAATTATTTCCTGCGCTTGGCTTGATTAGCGCAGGCATTTTGGGGCTGCTAGTAGGCAGCTTTCTAAACGTTGTCATACATCGCTTGCCTAAAATGATGGAGCGCGACTGGTATCAGCAATGTATCGAATTTTTAGGGAGCGAGAATGTTAAAGATGAAGGCAAAAAGAAATTCACTCCTGAAAAGTTTAATTTAGTTACACCTAACTCTACCTGTCCATCCTGTGGTCATAAAATTAAGCCTTGGGAAAATGTTCCTGTTGTTAGTTATCTTTTTTTGCGTGGAAAGTGTTCTGGATGTAAAGCAAAGATTTCGCTACGCTACCCTGTCATCGAAGCACTCACCGCAATACTTTCTGTAGTTGCTATCTATGTATTCGGCGCAAATCTGACAGGCTTAGCATGTCTGATTTTTACATGGTGTCTAATTGCGTTAACAATGATTGATTTTGACACGCAACTTTTGCCAGATACAATTACTTTACCTCTTTTATGGCTCGGACTAATTGCAAATGCATTTGGTTTATTCACAACACTTGATAGCGCGTTGTGGGGCGCTATTGGTGGTTACCTATCGCTTTTTTCTGTCTACTGGTTATTTAAACTCTTAACCGGAAAAGAAGGGATGGGCTTCGGTGATTTTAAATTGCTTGGCGCTTTGGGCGCGTGGTTGGGCTGGCAAATGCTACTGCAAATTATCTTATTGAGTGCGCTTGCTGGTGCAGTTATAGGTGTTGGCATGATTGTAATTCGTGGTCGTGATAAAAATATTCCCATCCCTTTTGGCCCCTATTTAGCTATTGCAGGCTGGATTGCGCTCATGTGGGGTCACGACATTAATCAAGCCTATTTAGCCTACGCGGTAGGTCATCACTGACACGAAACTCAACTTATGATTGTTGGTTTAACGGGTGGTATAGGTAGCGGAAAATCAGAAGTTTCCCGGAGATTTGAAAATCTCGGCATTGATGTGATTGACGCAGATGTGATTGCTCGTGAAGTCGTAGGCGTCGATAAGCCCGCGCTAAAAGAAATCGCCGAACATTTTGGCCAGCAAATTCTGAACGTTGATGAAACATTAAATAGAAGCAAATTACGCGAATTGATTTTTAATGATCAAAGCGAAAAAGAATGGCTTGAAAAATTGCTTCATCCGATTGTTCGTACTGAAACTATTGCGCAGCTCGAACACAGTAAAAGTGCGTATCAAATTTTATCATCACCATTGCTGCTAGAGACAAATCAGTATGAGTTAGTAGATCGCATACTCATTGTAGATGCAGACGAAAGCCTTCAAATATCGCGTGCGATGACTCGCGACACCAATAAACCAGAACAAATAAAAAAAATAATGGCAACACAAATGAGTCGCGCGGAGCGTCGATCAAAAGCTGATGACATTATTGAAAATCACGGGGATTTAAAAAATTTAGATATGCAAGTTGAACAATTGCATAACTTTTATATGGATCTCATCGAAAAATAAATTTAAGAACTATTAAAATGACCGAGTCCGAAACAATTAAACTAAATTGCCCAACCTGCAAAAGAGAAGTACTTTGGAATGATGATTTTCCGTATAGGCCTTTTTGCAGCGATAGATGTCGGTTAATTGACTTAGGTGAATGGGCTAGTGAAAGTCATAAAATTGCTGGCAGCTCGCTTGATGTTAATTCAGAAGACTTAAATGAGAATTAACAATTCACCACCATTCAGAAATAGCTGCTATTCCCTGAGCTCCGTGCGCCAATGCAATAGATAAATCACTTTCTTTCATGCCGCCTAGTGCATAGGCTGGAATAACTGCGCCTTCTAACAACTGACTAAACTTATTCCAACCAATGCCTTGCTGTTCCGAATGAGATAGTGTTGCCTGCACAGGCGATACGTACATAAAATCTACACCAATTTTTTGTGCGTGATCGATTTCAATTTGATTGTGGCAGGATGCACTTAATAAAATGTCTTTTGCGACAGGTCTGGAATTACACGCTAGAAGATTAACTGAATTTAAATGAAGACCAATATTTTTTTGCGGTAAAATTTGAGAAAAAATATTGTCCGAAGTGTTCAGCAATAACTTGGCAGAATATTTTTCACAAATTTCTGCAACGCCATCAGCTAAATCTAAAAAAATTTCTGGAGCCTTTACCCGCAATTGAACTAAACGAATTCCTTTATGAAGAGCGATATCAATACGATTTAAAAAATCATCACGATTAATATACTCACCGGTAATCAGCAAACGTTTTGGCAAGTTGATCGCAGTAATGATTGGAACATTTGCAGCAGGAAATTTGTGATTAGTTAATTGCTCAGGAGAAACCCATTGTATGGGTTGCCCTTCATTTCCTTGAGGCTTCCCAGCGAAACGAATCACTTTATGAACATCTAATAAAACAATTTTATCTCCGTAGTCATGGCGAATTTTTATAAGAGGTTCAGTTGCGAAGACATCAATTGCTAACTCTTCACGTAGCTCACGTTTTAGTGCATCGAAAAGAGTTTCCCCAGACTCAACTTTTCCGCCAGGGAATTCCCATAGTCCACCCTGATGTGTTTGGTCAGGGCGTTTTGCAATTAATATGCTGCCGCTATCATTTACAATAACACCTACTGCAACATGAACCACGCGAGACATAACTAATCCTTAAGAGCGATAGTCCGCGTTTATACGAACGTATTCATAGGATAAATCCGTCGTCCAAATAATTTCTGAAAAATTTCCGCGATTCAAATTTATATTAATCGCGATATTAGAACCGCTCATTACGGCCTGCCCTTGCGCTTCAGTATAAGTTGCAGCACGGCCGCCATCTTTCACAATCAATACATCATTTAGATGCACAACCACTTTGTTTGCATCCAGATTATCTACCCCAGCGTAACCAATTGCCGCCACAATGCGACCCCAATTTGGATCAGATGCAAACAAAGCGGTTTTAATAAGCGGTGAATGCGCAACTGCATAACCAACATCCAAACATTCATCTCGACTTGCACCACCTCTAACCGAAACAGTAACAAATTTTGTAGCACCTTCACCATCACTCACAATACTTTTCGCGAGATGAATGTGCGCGGCCAAAATTGTTGCACGCAATTTTTCGTATAGTTCACCCGTAGCGGTTGTAATTTCTGGTAAGTCTATTTGGCCCGATGCAATTAGAATGCATGAATCGTTAGTCGATGTGTCGCCATCAATAGTAATACGATTAAAAGATTTGTCTGCCGCTTCACGAGCAAGTTGCTGTAACAAAGGTTGTGAAATTTTTGCATCAGTCGCGATATAACCCAACATGGTTGCCATGTTGGGCTTGATCATTCCAGCACCTTTCGCAATTCCGTTAACAGTAATAGTTTTGCCCTCATACTCAAATTGCTCACTAAAACCTTTAGCTCGAGTATCCGTTGTCATAATGCCTGCACCTGCATCATCCCAACCATTTTCATTGGCTTTTGATAGGGCTTCAGGAATGGCAGCAACAATTTTTGCTACAGGAAGAGGTTCGCCAATAACACCTGTTGAAAAAGGCAACACTTGTTCCGTCTTAACGCCCTTCGCTTCGGCGATGGCTGCGCAAGTTAATTTTGCGTCTAACAAACCTTGTTCGCCAGTACATGCATTGGCATTGCCAGAATTGATAATTAAATAGCGAATTGGCGCTTTGCTTAGGTGTTCGCGACAAACAGTAACGGGCGCAGCACAAAATGCGTTTTTAGTGAAAACACCCGCAACGTTACTACCTTCCGCCAACTCAAATAAAACGACATCACGGCGGTTTACTTTTTTTATACCTGCACAAACTGCGGTTAATTTCACACCACGTACTGGATGCATAATTGGAAAAGGATATTCACCTACTGCCATGATTTGTTCTCGCTAATGTGAATTAAAATGGCTAATAAATCTCAATAAAAAAGAGATGGATCTCATCTCTTTTTTATTACACGACTACACAACTTAAATTAATTATTCCAATGCGCCATGACAATTTTTAAATTTTTTGCCAGAACCACATGGACATGGATCATTACGTCCCACCTTACGACCTTCACGAGTGACGGGAGCCTGCGTTAATCTTGGCTGTGGCGCTGAAGGCACTGGCTCGGTTAATGAAGTCGCTTGTTCATGTTGCAGCTGCATTTTTTGGCGCGCCAATTCGTCACGACGCTGTTGCTCCATTGCTTCCATTTGCTCTCGCGATATAGGCTCAACACGCGCCATTAAATGTATAGTTTCTCGTTTTACGCTGTGCAACATACTTTGAAATAATTCAAAAGATTCACGCTTATATTCTTGTTTTGGATTACGTTGTGCGTAAGAGCGTAAGTTAATTCCCTGACGTAAATGATCCATACTTGCCAATTGCTCCTTCCAGGAATTGTCCAACACCTGCAGCATCACTTGTTTTTCTATTTCTAATAAAATATCGCCAACGCGCTCGCATTTTTCATCGTAAGCAGCCTGGATCGCATCCAAAACTTTTTGACGTAAAGTGTCTTCATGTAAATGAGAGTCTTCTTCCAGCCACTTTGCCACTGGCAGTTGCAGGCCAAAATCCATTTCTATTTGCTTTTCCAATCCAGCGATATCCCATTGATCTTCAATAGATTGCGGCGGAATGTAAGTTAGCAGCATATCATTCACGACATCTGCACGAATTGCTGTAATGGTGTCACGAATATTTTCTGCATCTAATAATTCGTTACGTTGATTGTAAATAATTTGACGTTGATCATTAGCGACATCATCAAACTCAAGTAATTGCTTACGAATGTCAAAGTTGCGGCCTTCCACTTTACGCTGCGCTTTTTCAATCGCGTTATTTACCATTCTATGTTCGATAGCTTCGCCTTTTTCCATACCTAAAGCTTGCATAAAACCACGTACGCGTTCAGATGCAAAAATGCGCATCAGATTATCTTCTAATGACAAATAAAACCGCGTTAAACCTGGATCACCCTGACGGCCCGCACGACCACGCAATTGATTATCGATACGGCGTGATTCATGGCGCTCAGTACCTATAATATGTAAACCGCCAGCGCTCAAAACAATTTCATTGCGCTTTTTCCATTCGCTTTTAATTGCTGCGATTTTATTTTCGTCATGACTTTCTAAAGCTTCTACTTCAGATTCCCAGCGACCACCCAGCACAATATCCGTACCGCGACCAGCCATGTTAGTTGCAATAGTGACTGTACCAGGACGACCAGCTTGCGCAATAATTTCTGCTTCTTGCGCGTGGAATTTCGCGTTGAGAACACGGTGTTTAATTCCAGCTGCATTTAAGCGGCGGGACATTTCTTCTGATGTTTCAATTGATGCGGTGCCCACTAATATGGGCGCATTTTTTTCCTGATAAGATTTAATATCATTAACAATTGCCTGATATTTTTCTTCAACTGTCAAAAATACCAAATCATTTAAATCAATACGTTGCTTAGGTTTATTGGTTGGAATTACAACCACATCCAAACCATAAATTTCACGGAACTCATAAGCTTCAGTATCCGCAGTACCAGTCATACCAGAAAGCACGGGATACAAACGGAAATAATTCTGGAAAGTTGTCGATGCAAGAGTTTGGCTTTCACTTTGAATTGCAACGCCTTCTTTTGCTTCAATGGCTTGATGCAGGCCCTCGCTTAAGCGGCGCCCTTGCATGGTTCGACCAGTGTGCTCGTCGATAAGAACAACCTGGTCTTCTTGTACAATATATTCAATATCACGATGAAAAAGTGCACGTGCTTTTAATGCAGAACCAACGTGATGTAACAACGTTAAGTTATTCGCGGCATAAAGATTTTCATCTTCTTTCAACATGCCTGCTCTAACTAATAATTCTTCAACATGCTGGTGCCCTTGCTCGGTCAATTCAACTTGTCGACTTCTTTCATCAATTGAAAAATCACCCGGATCCGTAACGACTTTGCGATCACCGTCTTCTCCGTTATCAGTTTGTTGTTTTAATTTGCCTACTAAAACATGCATACGTTTGTACATTTCCGAACTATTTTCTGCGTGTCCGGAAATAATTAAAGGTGTACGGGCTTCATCGATTAGAATTGAATCCACTTCATCGATAACTGCAAAATTTAATGGACGCTGAACTTTGTCCGCTTTATTGAGAGCCATGTTATCGCGCAGATAATCAAAACCATACTCATTGTTGGTGCCGTAAGTTACATCAGTAGCGTAGGCTTGACGTTTAACGTCTGATGGCTGCATAGACAAAATAACGCCTACGCTCATACCTAAAAACTCATAAACAGGACGCATCCAGTTTGCATCGCGGCTTGCGAGGTAATCGTTCACAGTAACTATGTGTACACCTTTGCCAGCCAGTGCGTGCAAATACGACGGAAGTGTTGAAACCAGAGTTTTACCTTCACCGGTACGCATTTCTGCAATGCGTCCTTCGTGAAGTGTCATGCCACCAATCAATTGCACATCGAAATGGCGCATGTTCATCACACGACGACTCGCTTCACGAACGGTTGCAAATGCTTCTGGCAATAAGTCGTCGAGAGTTTCGCCCTTTTGAAAACGATCGCGGAACTCCTGTGTTTTTGCTTTTAATTGTTCGTCGCTTAAAGCTTGCATAGAAGTTTCTAACGCATTAATTCGAACAACATTTTTACCCATGCGTTTAAGTTCGCGCTCATTTTTTGAGCCAAATATAGACTTCAACAACGTGTTTAACATTTTTTCTTCCATCAATTTTCGAAAACAAAAAGAACAACGCCAGATGCTTGCTCGGCAATATCTGGCTCATTATATAGGGGGCAATAGCCCAAAAGTGAAAAGAGTTAGCGGCTAGCGGTATGAAGATAGGTCGCAGGATCTACTACGCGACCATTTTTATAGACTTCAAAGTGGACATGCGGTGCAGTGGAACGGCCAGTTGATCCGACCAGCGCAATAACCTGGCCTTTTTTAACAACGTCGCCAACTTTTACAAGGTTGGTTTTGCTGTGGGCATAACGAGTTTCAAAATTTTCCCCATGATTAATTTCTATGAGGTTTCCATAATCACTTGTTAGTAAGGAGGAAGTAACAACTCCTGGAGCGACAGCGGTAATTGGTGTGCCTACTGGAGCGGTAAAATCCATCCCTGAATGGAATTCTCTTTTACCGTTAAATGGATCTGTGCGATAACCAAAATGAGATGACAGATACCCATTTTCTACGGGCAAATTACCAAATAAAGATTCAACTTCGAAACTACGGGAGATAAGAATTGAGTCAAGGGCTTTGAATTGCTGTTCGCGATTTTGAACATGCAATGAAAGTTTATTGACAGTTAACAGAAAATTTTCAGCATTCAAACTGTCGCTTTGCGCGATATTTAATGGCCCACCTATGCCTGGTGGCTGGCTGAAATCAAATTCACCTTTATCCAACTTTGCAACTTTTGTGAGGCGCTCACCTATTGCATCCAGGCGAATTAATCTGGCTTGTAGTTCAGCGACCTTTGCCGTTAAGGCTGCAACTTGTCCTTCACCTTGTTTTCGAGATTTCTCTAATTTGTCTTTTTGCTCGGTTAAGCTTATTCCCCAATTGGGAGCATCTGCATTAAGGGTATCTTTTTTATCAAAGTTAACCAGCCAATTGTAGCCCCATGCACCGACTACTGTTGGAATCCCCAATAAACAGACAGACAAAAAGGCACGGGTCCAACCACCAAGGGTTAGGCTACGTGTTTGGCTGTGATCCGAATTGACGATGATAATTTTCATGATTTTTTTACGAGGTTTTACCCTGCTCGTGTCTTATTAATCCAAGTGCCGCGTTTTAACGAAACATCTTAAGAAATAAACACAAAAATTATTCCTTATAATTCAACGAGTTATATATGCTCGAAAAATTTATAAGGACAGAAGTTTAGAATCCGCAAAGTGTCATTAGGCGCGGGGCAGGAAATATCTCACAGTGAGGAAGGAATTTCCAACAAAAGTTGAGTTGCCCTTCACAACTTGAGCAACTCATTGGAAAGATGTTAAGCAGCAGTATTGGCGGTTAAATAAGTGATAGGTACGTTTATTTCATCTTCAAAAGTCACATATTCCCATGCATCCTCTTGATCCATAAGTAATCTTAAGGCTCGATTATTAAGTGAGTGTCCTGATTTATGAGCTCGATATTCACAAAGTAAGCTATTACCTAAAAGATACAAATCTCCAATAGCATCTAGTACTTTGTGTTTAACAAACTCATCTTCATAGCGCAGTCCGTCTTCATTAAGAATGCGGTACTCATCCACAACTATCGCGTTATCCATACTTCCACCTTGCGCTAGACCTTTAGAGCGCAAGTATTCAATCTCATGCATAAACCCAAATGTTCGAGCACGGCTAATATCTTTTACAAATGCGCTGCTAGAAAAATCGACAGTTGTTTCCAAATTTCGCCCTTGAAAAACGGGCAAATCGAAAGCGATCGAAAAATTAACCTTAAAACCTTCAAATGGCAGAAAACTCGCCACTTTATCACCATCTTTCAAAGTCACTTCTTTTAAAACACGCACAAACTTTTTAGGAGCTGATTGCTCCTGAACACCCGCAGACTGTAAGAGAAATACGAAGGGGCTAGCGCTCCCGTCCATAATTGGAACTTCTGCAGCGTCCAACTCTACTACGGCGTTATCAATACCCATACCCGCCATAGCTGAAAGAATGTGTTCGACGGTAGATACTCGAACATCACCACTTATAAGGCAGGTAGATAAAGTCGTTTCACCAACATTTTTTGCTGTTGCTTTAATTTCTACCGGAGGATTTAAATCGACTCGGCGAAAAATAATTCCTGTATCAACTTCACCAGGCAGCAACGTCAAATAAATCTTCTTGCCAGTATGCAATCCAACGCCTGTAGACCGGACCGCATTTTTTAGTGTTCGTTGTTTAATCATGAAATAGCCCTTCAAAAACTAAGGAGTGTTCAGAATAGACAGACAACATAAACAGACTTGTAGGGAGGCGGTCTGAATATTCTGACCAGATGTTGGTAACTTAGCCGAACTGACAACATCTTAATGGGGCCATAGTAACAATATGAAAAGCGGTGAACCATTTAAGTGGTGCAATCGCCCTCATAGTCAAAGCTTAAAATAAAACTAATCAGCCTGACGACGTAAAAAAGCCGGAATATCAAGATATTCCAAATCTTTATCAGCCAAAGGTGCCGCTGCTACCGCATGCGATGAAGCATTCGCACGCAAATGCGCTGGACGATCCAAAGCACTATAGTCAATTTGGCCTGAGCTACGGCGAGTGTTATCGATAACCACTTTGGTAGAAGCAGGCTTAGCCACTTCCTTCGGTGCAGGAACGGATACACTAACGGGACCCAAGCCTGTAGCAACCACAGTAACGCGCAACTCATTGGTCATCTCTGGATCAATTACCGTACCCACAACAACAGTTGCGTCACCTGATGCAAACTCTTCAATGATACTACCCACTTCTGAGTATTCACCCAAAGATAAGTCGATACCGGCGGTAATATTGACCAGGATGCCACGCGCACCTTGAAGATTTACGTCCTCCAACAATGGACTACGGATTGCAGCTTCGGCCGCTTCGCGTGCTCGATTTTCACCACTCGCACGACCTGTTCCCATCATAGCCAAGCCCATTTCAGACATCACGGTACGCACGTCGGCGAAGTCAACGTTGACCATACCTGGGCGAATAATCAGATCCGCAATACCTTGAACCGCACCGAGCAACACGTTATTGGCCGCTTTAAATGCATCCAACAACGAAGTTTGTTTGCCAAGAACAGACAACAACTTCTCGTTAGGGATAGTGATTAAAGAATCGACGCACTCACCTAATTCTTTAATACCTGCATCAGCAATTGCCATGCGCTTGCGACCTTCGAATGGAAACGGCTTGGTCACAACAGCAACTGTTAGAATTCCCAATTCGCGCGCAACTTCCGCAACTACCGGTGCACCACCAGTACCTGTACCACCGCCCATACCTGCGGCGATGAACACCATATCGGCACCGCGCAAAACTTCGGCGATACGTTCGCGGTCTTCCATTGCAGCCTGACGGCCAACTTCTGGATTTGCACCGGCGCCAAGACCTTTGGTCATGGTATTACCAAGTTGTAAAACTGTGCGTGCATCAATGTCTTTCAGTGCTTGCGCGTCAGTATTAGCGCAAATAAATTCTACGCCTTCTACTTTATTCGCAATCATGTGCTTAACAGCATTACCGCCGCCGCCGCCCACACCGATAACTTTAATTACAGCACTCTGATGAATACTATCTACTAATTCAAACATGGCTTCTCCCCTTTCCCTTAACAAGTCTGTAAAGAAATTAAAAATAAATTACGTTCGTATAAAGTTACCTTCAAAGTTTTTTTAAAAATTGCTTTGAAAAAGCTTCTTTAACTTTCCAAAAATTGACCCTTGCGTATCTTTTATATGATGCGCTGCACGACCACCATCTTGGTGTTGCTGCTTCATCGCATAAATTAATAAACCTACCGCCGTCGAATAAATTGGGTTATTCACAATATCCGACAAGCCGCGCACATTTTGTGGGGCACCCAATCGCACCGGCATGTGAAAAATTTCCTCAGCCAACTCGACTACCCCTTCCATTTTTGACGTGCCGCCGGTTAATACAATTCCAGCGGCAATTAAATCTTCGTAACCACTGCGGCGCAGTTCTGATTGCACCAGCGTAAATAATTCGTCGTAACGCGGCTCAACAACTTCTGCTAAAGCTTGCCGAGATAAATCGCGAGGTTGGCGATCACCAACACTTGGCACTTTAATGGTTTCATCCGGGCTGGTTAATTTTGCCAAGGCACAGGCATATTTAATTTTAATTTCTTCTGCATTCGGCGTTGGTGTACGCAATGCCATGGCGATATCGTTAGTCACCTGATCGCCCGCAATTGGAATCACACCGGTGTGACGAATAGCACCGTCTTTAAAAATTGCGATGTCTGTTGTGCCGCCACCAATATCAACAACACAAACACCTAATTCTTTTTCATCATCAGTCAAAACTGCATAACTGGATGCCAACTGCTCTAAAATAATATCTTCAACTTCAAGTCCACAACGGCGAATGCATTTTTCGATATTTTGCGCCGCATTTACCGCGCACGTTACCAAATGAACTTTTGCTTCAAGACGCACACCGGACATTCCGAGTGGTTCTTTAACTCCATCCTGGTCATCTATCAAAAATTCTTGCGGCAAAATATGCAGAATTTTTTGATCTGCCGGGATTGCGACAGCTTGAGCCGCGTCAATAACACGCTCTAAATCTTGCGGGAAAACTTCGCGGTCACGAATAGCTACAATTCCATGAGAATTCAAACTACGAATATGACTTCCCGCAATACCTGCATACACCGAATGAATTTGGCAGCCCGCCATCAATTCCGCTTCTTCAACGGCGCGTTGAATAGACAAAACGGTGGATTCAATATTTACCACAACGCCTTTTTTTAAACCGGTTGAGCGATGCGATCCTATTCCGGCAATCTCTAAAATGCCTTCAGGAGTAATCGCGCCAACAATAGCGACGACCTTGGACGTACCAATATCCAGGCCTACAATCATTTTGTTGTCACTACTACTTGCCATTCGGTCAGCCTCAATAATCCGGTCTTCATCTTTGAAGACCCTATTTATTTTTATACATCCGTTATTTCTGAATATGATTTTGTTTCGTGCTCGATTCAGTCTTCAAATACTTTTTTGCCATCTCAGAATCTGGAATCCATTGCACCGATACTCCGTTGGAATATCTTACATCTATCGTTTTTACATCAGACCAAACATTGATTAAAAATTTATCGTATACAGTAACAAATCTACGCAATTTTTCCATCACTTCTTCGCGTCCAATTGCAATTTCTTTGTCATTTTTTAACGTCAATCGCCAAGATTTTTTGTTATCACACTTTAATGCTGCTATTTCCAGTCCACGTGATCTCAAAAGCGTAGATAAATCTTGATACTGCTGCATAATTTCACGCGCATTTAATTCGTTTCCTTGCAGCCACGGAAGGCCTGAAAGCTTCGTAGTTTCCTTTACGCGAATTATTTCTCCGCGTTGATTTAAAAATCCATTTGCATCCCATCGCGCAATCGGTGTTTGTTCAGCAATTTTTACAACCAAAGTATCTGGCCAGCGCCGACTCAGATAAACATTATCAACCCACGGGTCTTGCTGAAGTTCATTTTTAAGTTTGGTTAAATCTAACTGTAAAAAATCACCATCAATTTCTTTTTCGATTAACTCCATGGCCCGTTGCCTGGGTAAATATTGAAACTGACCTTCAACGGCGACACTTTTTAAAGGGCGCTCCAATAGCCGAGCCAAAGGCCCTGAAACAAGATAAGCAATTACTGCAAAAGCAATCAGCAACAAACCCAATCCGAGTCCGCGATAAATAATTTTTCGAGAAACTTTCGCCCTAACTTCTTCTACTGCACTTAGCTTGGTTTGTGTTTTAGCACTTCCACCTTGTGGTGATACCTTGCTAAAACCTCGTTCACGTCGCAAATTTGAATCGCCGCGAGACATGATCGGGTCATCAAACACTACTCGGCTTCTATTTTCAGTAACGGTAGCGGCACTTTTCGTTGTTGCTTTTCGACCTAAGAGTCGATTTTCTTTTCGCGCTTCGGTTTTGACTTCCGCTTTTGCTTCAGCTTTCCTCTCTATTCTCTGCTCAGATTTCTTTTGCGGTTTATCAAAAGACACAGCGTC
>Ga0247741_1000702_pt1 | contig 18346 bp, 16 predicted proteins | sample UWRJL213509R2_FD_180945 | JGI IMG/M metagenome (GOLD analysis project Ga0247741, IMG submission 180945) | Plant litter microbial communities from Arlington Agricultural Research Station in Wisconsin, United States - UWRJ-L213-509R-2 | ecosystem: Environmental > Terrestrial > Plant litter >... | reverse complement strand
AAGAACGGCGGTCTCGTCGGGTACTACTCGTCGTCGAACCCGTCGAAGGAGCACTTCGACTACGACCGTCCGTACATCCGCTTCGCGTCCGAGCTGGTCTACCGCGACAAGCCGGGCGGCGACGCGTGGGCGTCCACCAGCGGCGCCTACCCGAGCGGCCACACCTCGCAGGCCTACTGGCAGGGCACCACTCTCGCGGTGATGCTGCCCGAGCTCGCGCCGCAGATCCTCGCGCGCACCTCCGAGGCGGGCAACAACCGCGTGATCATGGCGGCGCACTACCCTCTCGACGTGATGGGCGGCCGCATGATGGGCCAGGCCATCGTCGAACGCCGGCTGGCCGACCCCGAGTTCCGGGTGCTCGTCGACGCGGCCGCGGTCGAACTGCGCGGCGCGCTCGAAGCGGGCTGCGGCGACACCCTTGAGGCGTGCATCGCCGCCGACACGCCCTACCTCTCCGATGAAGCTGCCCTCTCCATATATACAGAGCGGATGTCCTACGGGTTCCCGCAGATCGGCGCAGCCGGTCAGCCGATCACCGTGCCCGCGGGCGTGGAGGCCCTGCTCGCATCGAGCCGCCCCGAGCTCACCGACGCGCAGCGCCGCCAGGTGTTCGCGCTCACGGCGATCGATTCGGGCTACCCGCTCGACAAGGGAGCCGAGGGCAGCTGGCAGCGCATCAACCTGGCCTCGGCCATGTCCGCGGACATCGTGGTGAACGCCGACGGCAGCGTCTCGCTCGCGGCAGCGGCCGTGGTTCCCGCGCCCACGCCCGGCGTCACCGATCCTGCCGCAGTGGTTGCCGCTCCCGAGCTGGCCGCGACCGGCGTGGACATCGCCGGAGCGGTCGCCGCGGCGCTCGCGCTGCTCCTCGCCGGGGCCGTGGTTCTCACGCGCCGCCGTACGGCGCGCGGCTGAGGCACGCGGGGCGCGCGGCCCGCGGTGGCCGCTCGCACCCCCTCGGCCGGAGAACCGGCGCGGAAGCGCCCCGAATCTCCGGTCGGGGGTGCGAACGTGCCCGAAACTCCGGCGGGGCGGCGGGGCGGCGGGGCGGCGGAGCGCCGAGCCGCCGCCGCGCGTTACCCCCGCCGCCGAGTCACGACCGCGTCCACCCCCGCGGCCGCCAGCAGCACCAGCGACCCGCCGCCGAGCGCGAGGCCGGCGGTCGCCGAGCTGATCACACCCTCGGTCGCGGGCGACGTGAGGTAGCCGAGCGACATCACGCCGGCGACGACCCCGACTCCCGCGCTGATCAGCTGCCGAATGAGGCCGGAGAGCAGCCGCCGGTCGCGGTGGTCGGCGAGCAGCCGGATGTTCACGTTCAGCTGTCCGGTCTCCACGGCCTGCCCGATCCGGTCGATGCGGCGGGGGAGGCGACGCACACTCGGCAGCAGCGAGAGCAGTTCGGTGGTGAGCAGCGCGCGCACGTTGTCCGGCGCCATCTGGTCGCCGATCTGCTCGGTGGCGAGCGACCGCGCCTCCTCGAGCAGGTCGAACTCGGGCACGGTGGAGCGCAGCGTGCCCTCGAGGATCGCGAAGGCGCGCCCCGCGGCGATGAGCTCGGCCGGCACGGTGAGCCCGTAGCGAGCGATCACGGCCACCAGAGCGTCGACCGTGCTCACGTCGACGCGCGATCCGGGACCCAGCTCGTAGCTGATGAAGTCGCTCAGCTCGCGGCGGAACTCCGCCTCGTCCGCACCCTCGCGCAGCGGCGCGAGCGTCAGCAGCCCGTCGGCGATCAGCTGCGTGTCCGACTGCAGGTAGGCGATCAGCAGCTCCTGGATCGTCTCGCGCAGCTGCAGGTCGAGCCGCCCGACAGATCCGAAGTCGACCAGCGCCGGGCGCCCGCCGCCGAGCAGCATGATGTTCCCCGGGTGCAGGTCGGCGTGATAGACCCCGTCGAAGACGATCTGGCGGATGAAGGCCCGCAGCACCACGAGCATGGCCGCACTCGCAGACGGCTGGTTCTCGCGCGGGCCCTCGTTCCACGAGCTGAGGGTGTCGCCCTCGAGGAACTCCATCACGAGCACCCGGTCGGAGGACAGGGTCTCGTGCAGCTCGGGCAGGCGCAGCTCGTCGGCGCGGGGCGAGCGCAGCTGCATCGCGCGCATGGCGGTGAGGTTGCGCGCCTCCAGCCGGAAGTCGAGCTGGCGGTTCAGATCGGCGGCGTACTGCTCGGCCACCTGGGTGATGCCGAGCGTCTTCGCCTCCCGCGATGCGCGGGCCAGCAGTCTCGTGACCCGGAGGGCGATCTCGACGTCGCGACGCACCGCATCCGCTATACCCGGACGCTGCACCTTAACCGCCACGGTTCCCCCGCCGATCAGGGTGGCGCGGTGCACCTGCGCGATCGACGCCGCGGCGACCGGCTCGAGGTCGAAGGCCGAGAAGACGCTGGCGATCGGGGCGCCGAACTCGTCCTCGAGCATGGCTTCCACCTCGCTCCACGGGGCGGGCTCGACGCCCTGCTGCAGGCGCGCGAGCGCGGTGACGAACTCGGGCGGCAGCACGTCCGTGCGGGTGGAGAGCAGCTGGCCCATCTTCACAAAAGCGCCGCCGGCCTCCTCGAGCGCGCGTCGGAGGTTGTCCGCCTGCAGGACACGAGCGGATGCACCGCTCGGCTCGTGGGAGAAGTCCAGTCTCCGGAACGGCAGCAGGGAGTAGCGGCGGGCGATGCGCACGAGCTCGGTGAACCGGCGGCCGCGCTCGAGGGCCGGAGTCTTCCGCTGGCTCGGGTCTGCCGGGGCCATTCGGGGAGGTGCTGTTCCGAGTGCCATGGGATCGCCTTCCGTGCCGTCGCTGGTGAGCGCGTTCGTCGAGAGTCAAGCACAGCAGCCTCCACGGCCGCCCGACAGGGTCGAAAGGCCCGGCACTCGTCGAGCGCCGGGCCTTTCTCGGGGGTGAGTGCCTACTGCTCGAGCTCGGCGTCGAGGGTGATCTCCACGCCGGTGAGGGCCTTGCTGATCGGGCAGGTCGCCTTGGCGTCCTCGGCGGCCGCCAGGAAGGTGGCGCTGTCGATGCCGGTGACCTCGCCGCGGACGGTGAGGTGGATGCCGGTGAGGCGGAATCCGCCGTCGGGGTCCGGGCCGAGGGTGACGTCGGCGTTCACGTCGAGCGCCTCGATCGTTCCGCCGCTCGCGCCGAGCACGGCGGAGAGCTGCATGGCGTAGCAGGCGGAGTGGGCGGCGCCGAGGAGCTCCTCGGGGCTGGTCGAGCCGCCTGCGTCATCGGCGGCGCGCTTCGGGAACGAGACGTCGTAGGTGCCGATCTTCGAGCTGGTCAGCTCGACCTGGCCCTGGCCGGTCTCGAGGGATCCGGTCCAGGCGGTGCGTGCGGAGCGAGTAGGCATAGTGTTCCTTCTTCTTGTGGGGGTTGGCGGAGCTGTTGTCAGTCGAGCGCGCGCACGTGCTCGGCGAGGGTGGCGATCTGGCGCTGCAGCGCCATCAGGTCGTCGAGGGGCAGGCCGGTCGATGCGCAGATCGCGTCCGCGATGCGCGGCGCCTCGGTGCGGAGGGTGTCGCCGGCGGGGGTCAGCGAGACCTCGACCACGCGTTCGTCGCTGCCGGCACGCGACCGGGCGACCAGGCCGAGCGCCTCCATCCGCTTCAGCAGCGGCGAGAGCGTTCCCGACTCGAGGTGCAGGCGCTCGCCCAGGCTGCCGACCGAGGTGGTGCCCGAGTCCCAGAGCACGACGAGCGCGAGGTACTGCGGGTAGGTGATGCCGAGGGGTGCGAGCAGCTCGCGGTAGCGCGCGGTGAGCGACCGCGAGGCGCTGTAGAGCGCGAAGCAGATCTGGTCCTCGAGAGCGGGAGCGGTGCTGGTCATGATGATCACGCTAGCACGTTGTGGGCAATTGTGTTGTGCCCAACCTAACGGGCAGTGCGGGAGCCGGCCGGCGCGCCCGGCCGCCATCCGCTCGCTACGGCACGATCGAGTCGACGTAGCCGCCGTCGACCCGCACGGCGGCGCCGGTCGTGGCCGATGCGAAGCGCGAGCTGAGGTAGACCACCATGTTCGCGATCTCCTCCGGCTCGATCAGGCGCTGCAGCAGCGACTGCGGGCGGTGCTTGAGCATGAACTCGTGCTGCGCCTCGTCCCAGGGGAGGGCGCTGTCGACCAGCTCGTAGACGAAGTCCTCGACGCCCCTGGTGTGCGTCGGGCCGGCGATCACCGAGTTGACCGTGACGCCCGAGCCGGCGGCCTCCTTCGCGTAGCCGCGCGAGACGCCGAGCAGCGCCGTCTTCGAGACGCCGTAGTGCACCATCTCGGCGGGGATCACGATCGCGGAGTCGCTCGCGATGTTGAGAACGCGGCCCCAGCCGCGCTCCATCATGCCGGGCAGATAGAGCCGGGTGAGGCGCACGGCGGTCAGCACGTTCACGTCGAAGTAGCGCTTCCACTCCGCGTCGTCGATCTCGAGCACCGGCTGGGCGCCGAAGATGCCGAGGTTGTTCACCAGGATGTCGACCTGCGGAACCCGCTTCAGCGCCGTCGCGGTCCCGTCCTCGGTGGTGATGTCGGCGGCGAGGGCCACGACGTCCGCGTCCGGCACGCTCTGCCTCAGCTCGGCGATGCCGCGCTCCACGCTGGCCGCGCTGCGGCCGTTGACCACTACGCGGGCGCCCGCGGCCGCGAGCCCGGTGGCGATGGCGAGGCCGATGCCCTGCGTGGATCCGGTGACGAGGGCTGTGGTTCCGCTGAGGTCGATGCGCATGTCTCGAGCCTAGGCGGATGCCCGTGGCCGCTGCAGGGGCGCGTCGCGCCGTCGGGTGGGCCGGGTCGCGTGGCGGCGCCCCTCAGCCGGCGATGCGCACCATCTTCTTGTTCACGAACTCCTCCATCGCGAAGCGGCCCATCTCGCGGCCGGAGCCGGAGCGCTTGACCCCGCCGAAGGGCAGCTCCGCGGAGTCGCCGAGCACGAGGTTGATCCAGACCATGCCGGCCTCGATCCCGTCGGCGACCCGCAGCGCCTGCTCGGGATCGGTGGTGTAGACGTAACTGCCGAGGCCGAAGGGGGTGTCGTTGGCCAGGGTGACCGCCTCCTCCTCCGAGGCGACGCGGTAGATCGCGGCGACCGGGCCGAAGAACTCCTCGTGGTACGCGTCCATCGCGGGGGTGACGTCGGCCAGCACGGCCGGCGGGAAGTAGCTCTCGCTGCGGGGGCCGCTCGCCAGCACGGTGGCGCCCTGGGCGACCGCGCGGTCGAGCTGCTCCTCGAGCCGCTCGGCGGCGGCGAGCGAGGAGAGCGGGCCGAGCAGGGTGCCGTCGGCCATCGGGTCGGCGGGCTGCGCGGCCGTGAGCTTCGCGGTGAACTTCTCGGCGAAGGCGTCGTAGAGGGAGTCGATCACGATGAAGCGCTTCGCCGCGTTGCAGGACTGGCCGTTGTTGTCGAGGCGCGCGTCCACGGCGTCCTGCGCGGCGGCGTCGATGTCGTCGGTGGAGAGCAGGATGAACGGGTCGGAGCCGCCGAGCTCGAGCACCACCTTCTTCAGGTGCCTGCCCGCGATCTCGGCCACGGCGGCTCCCGCGCGCTCCGACCCGGTGAGGGAGATGCCCTGCACCCGCGGGTCGGCGATCACCGTCGCGATCTGGTCGTTGCTGGCGTAGATGTTGACGTAGACGCCCGACGGCGCGCCGACGGATGCGGCCGCGTCCGCGAAGATCGCCTCGATCGCCGCCGCCGACTCGGGGCACTGCGGCGCGTGCTTCAAGAGGATCGTGTTGCCGGCCACGACGTTCGGCCCGGCGAAGCGCGCCACCTGGTAGTAGGGGAAGTTCCACGGCATGATGCCGAGCAGCACGCCGAGGCCGGCGCGGCGCACGAAGGCGGAGCCGCCGCCCTCGGCCAGCTCGATCGGCTCGTCCGCCGAGAAGGCGGGGCCGTTGACTGCGTAGTACTGGTAGATCGCCGCGGCGAAGTCCACCTCGCCGAGCGCCTGCTCGAGCGGCTTGCCCATCTCGCGCACGATGATCGCGGCGAGCTCGTCGCGGCGCTCGGTGTGCAGCTCGGCGACCCGGCCGACGAGGGCCGCGCGGTCGGCGACGGACGCCGTCCTCGACCAGGAGGTGTGCGCATCCGCTGCCGCCGCGATCGCGGCCTGCAGCTCGGCGTCGGTGATCTGCGGGTACTCGCTCAGCGTCTCGCCGGTGGCCGGGTTGGTGACTGCGTAGCTGCTCATTCGTGACTCCCTTGTGCGAATTCGTGCGAACTGGTGCGTGTGCCGGGTGGTGCGGTGGTCAGTCGGCGAGGATCTCCGCGGCCAGCCGCTGCCCGACGCGGATGGCGCCGTCGACGTGCTGGTAGCCCTCCGAGGCGGTGTCGCTCGAGCCGAACCGGATGGGGCCGACGGGTTCGAGCTGCATCGCTCCGTAGCGGGTGAGACCGCCCAGGTCGAAGCTAGCGGCGTAGGCACCCTGCGTCCACTCCTCCGCAGCCCAGTCGCTCTCGTAGTAGACCACAGGGTCGAGGGCCTCCGGGCCGTAGTACTCGGCGAGCGAGGCGAGGATCCGTGCCTTGCGATCTCTGGCATCGAGGCGGAAGAGGGCGTCGGCCTTCTCGTCCGAGACGAAGCCGACGAGGGTGCCGCGCTGCTCGCCGTGGTTCGAGTTGTCGTAGGCCTCGTGCACGATCTGGTACGGGCTGAAGGCGGTGCCGGAGAGGCCGGCGTCGCGCCAGAAGGGAGTCGGGTATGTCGCGTGCACCTTGATCACCAGACCGAGCGAGATGTGCTGCTGCGCCTGCTGGCGCAGCCGGGGCAGCGGCGGCGAGTAGTCGATGCGCGAGTAGAGGTTGGGCGGGACGGCCACGACCACGTGGCGCGCGGCGACCGTGAGGTCGTCGGTGGTGACGGTCGCGCGCGCGTGCGTGCCGCCCGCGTCGTGCGGGTCGCCGTCCGGCCCCGACCAGCGGATGCCGCGTACCGGCTGCCCGAGGCGCAGGTCGTGGGCGCCGAGTCGCGCCGCGAGACGCAGCGGGACCTGCTGCAGGCCGCCGACGACACGGCGGTCGAGGATGAAGTCGGCGTCGACCAGGTTGCCGAAGCCGCCCGCGCTGGCGGCCATCAGCAGCGCCTGGAGCAGGGAGAAGGCGTGCGCCGGCTTGGTGAGCATCGCATCCGCTATGAACAGCGCGATGTTGTCGCGTGCCTCGGGGTCGTCGCTCCGCTGCTCGAGCCAGGCGCGGAAGGAGACGTGGTCGAACTCGGCGGCGCGCGGGTGCGCCCAGGGCGCCTCCACGTCGAGCGAGCCGACGAGCTCGTCGAGCAGCACGATCAGCCGGGCGATCTCGCCCTCGGTGTGCGCGCTCGCTGGGAAGATGTCGCCGGTGAAGCGCTTCGCCGCTCCGTCCGCGCCGACGTAGACGCTCTCGCCGTCGCGGTAGCGCGGGTAGGTCTCGAGCCCGAGCTCCTCGAGGGTCGCGATCAGTGCCGTCTGGTCGGGCGACACCCACTGGCCGCCCACCTCGTACATCTGCCCGTCGATCTCGTCGGTGAGCAGCCGGCCGCCGACGCGATCGCGCGCCTCGAGCACGATCACGGAGCGGCCTGCGTCGCGAAGCCGCGTCGCCGCGGTCAACCCGGTCGCTCCTGCACCGATGACAACGACGTCCCGTTCGAGATTCTCCATTGCACCAAACTACTGTTTTCGCAGCCCGATGGCGCCTGGAGAGCCGTATCCCGCCGTGAATCGTCACAAAGCAGATGATCTCGTCGCTATCAAAAGCTATCGCCGCGGCGGGCGACGGCGCTAGGCTTCGCTCACCAGTCAGAAACGCGATGGAGCCGCCATGACCTCCCACCCTCTCGACCCGTTGAGCGCCGCGGAGTTCCGCGCGGCATCGGCGATCCTCGCGCGGGAGCGCGGCGTGGGCGACGGCTGGCGCTTCGCCTCCATCGAGGCCGTCACCCCGGGCAGGGCCGAGATCGCCGCCTTCGAGAGCGACGGCACGGTGCCCGAGCGGCTGGCCAGGCTCGTGGTGCTCGAGCGAGCCAGCAACAGCACCTTCGTCTCCCACGTCTCCCTCACAGCCGACGAGCTGCGCGACTTCTCCCACGTTCCCGGGGTGCAGGCCAACTTCACCGTCGACGAGTGGGAGGAGGCGGATGCGGCCCTGCGGGCCGAGCCGCGCGTGGTCGAGGCCCTCGCCCGGCGCGGCATCACCGACCTCGACCTCGTGTTCATGGACACCTGGACCTACGGCGCCGCGGTCATCCCGGAGAAGTACGCCGGCCGGCGCCTCGGCTGGTCGGACACCTGGGTGAAGGCGCAGCCGGGCGCGAACCCCTACGCGGGCCCGGTCAACGGATTCCACTGCGTGATCGACGTCAACACGATGGAGCTGCTCGAGATCGAGGACACCCTCGACGTGCCCCGTCCGGACGTGATGGGCGAGTACGTGCCGCACCTGGTCCCCGAGCGCATCCGCGAGCGGAGCACGCGCCCGCCCCTGAAGCCGCTCGACATCGTGCAGAGCGAGGGGCCGGGCTTCGAGATCGACGGCACGCTGATCACCTGGCAGGGCTGGTCGATGCGCGTCGGCTTCAACTACCGCGAGGGCATGACCCTGCACGCGGTGGCCTACACCGACGCCGGGCGGGTGCGCCCGATCGCGAACAAGCTGTCGTTCTCCGAGATGGTGGTGCCCTACCGCGACCCGAGCGTCGACCACTACCGCCGCACCGCCTTCGACATCGGCGAGTGGGGTCTGGGATTCATGACGACATCGCTCGAGCTCGGCTGCGACTGCCTGGGGGACATCCGCTATATCGACGCGGTCATCCACGACTCGGCGGGCCAGCCGGTCGAGATTCCGAACGCCTTCTGCGTGCACGAGGAGGACAACGCGGTGCTCTGGAAGCACGTCGACCACGACGCGGGCGCCGAGGTGCGGCGGATGCGGCGCCTGGTGGTCTCCTTCCACGTGACCGTCGCCAACTACGAGTACCTCGTCTACTGGCGCTTCTACCAGGACGGCAACATCGAGTGCGAGGTGCGGGCCACCGGCATCATGGTGGTGACGCACATCGAGGAGGGGCAGGCGCACCCGAACGGCACCCTCGTGGACACCCGCACCTACGCGCCCTTCCACCAGCACTTCATCGTCGCCCGCCTCGACCTCGACATCGACGGGACCGAGAACACCGTCTTCCGCTCGGAGACGCGCATCGAGCCGATCGGCGAGGCCAACCCGCACGGCCTCGCCATCACCCAGCAGAACACCCCGATCGAGACCGAGGGCTTCGACGACTACGACTGGAGCACGCAGCGCGCGTGGAAGGTGGTGAACGAGGCGTCGCCGAACGGCCTCGGCACCCCGGTGTCGTACAAGCTGGTACCGACCGGCGCGATCCCGTCGTTCTTCGACCCGGCGTCGCCGGTGCTGCGGCGCGCACAGGTGATCGGCCACACCGTCTGGGTCACGCCGAACGACGAGAACGAGCGCTGGCCGAGCGGCGAGTTCGTCAACCAGAGCCTCGACGACGAGGGCCTGCCGCGCTGGATCGAGCAGCAGCGCCCGGTGCGCGGGGTCGACCTCGTGCTCTGGTACGTCTTCGGCATCCACCACATCACGCGTCCGGAGGACTGGCCGATCATGCCAGTCGACACCGTCTCCTTCTGGCTCAAGCCAGTCGGCTTCTTCGACCGCAACCCCGCGCTCGACGTGCCGCCCAGCCCGGCGGCCCACTGCGCGCCCGGCCACGAGCACGGCGGGCACGACCACCACGACCCGGATCCCGGCGACGGCGGACTCGTGCACGACCACTGACCCCGTACCGCCCCTGCCAGCACCGCCCCAGACCCCCGACCGATCAGCGAGGAGCACCCCGTGACCACAGCACCCAACTACCTCATCGCCTACGAAGCGACGGAGCGCGGGCGCGAGGCGATCCAGCTCGGCATCGCGCTGGCCAGGCTCACCGGCGCCGAGCTGCGCATCTGCATCGTGATGCCGCGGCAGTCGGTGGTGCCGGCCAAGGTGTCCGCGGGCGTCGCGGACTACCAGGAGCTGCTGCAGAAGCAGGCGGACGAGTGGCTCGAGACCGCGGCGGCCTCGATCCCCGGCGACATCGTGGCAACCACCCACACGGTCTGGGCCGAGTCGGCCACCGAGGGGCTGCTCCGGGCGGCGGACGGCCTCGACAGCGACCGCATCATCGTCGGCGCCGCGCGCTCCGGCCTGTTCGGGCGCTTCTCGATCGGCAGCGTCGCCAACGGCCTGCTGCACGCCTCGCCGGTGCCGGTGGCGCTCGCCCCGCGCGGCTACCGCGCCCCCGCCCGCATCACCCGCGTCACCTGCGCGATCGGAACCCGCCCGGGCTGGGAGAACCTGCTCGACTCGATGGTCGCGATCTCCGAGAACCTCGACGTGGAGCTGCGCTTCATCACCCTGGTGCAGGTAGGAACGGCCCCGGTCGTCACGGCCGAGGACTCGCAGGAGCACCTCGCCACCGTGCTGGAGTACTTCAGCGCCCGTGCCACCTTCCTCGGAACCCCCAGCACCGAGGTCGGCGAGGGCGACAACATCGAGGACGCCGTCGACGCGATGGACTGGCGCAGCGACGAGATCGTCTTCGTCGGGTCGAGCCGGCTCGCATCGCCGAGCAGGCTCTTCCTCGGAACGACCGCCAACCGCATGCTGCGCACCCTGCCGGTGCCTCTGGTCGTGGTGCCCACCTAGCCACCTCGCGGCCGGACGCGGTTTCGCGGCCCGGGCGCCCTCATCCGCTTCACCGCTTCGCCCCGTGCCCGTTGTCGTTGAAAGGTCGTACCCCCTATGTCCCGCACCGATTCACCGGTATCCCGCGACGGCTCGAAAGCGGATGCGGCGACAGGCATCTCGTCGAAGGGTCTCTCCGCCGGCTCGATCGGCCTGCTGGGGGCGACCGTCATCGGCATCAGCTGCATCGCGCCGGCCTACACTCTCACGGCCTCGCTCGGGCCGACCGTCGCCGCGGTGGGCACGCAGATGCCCGGCATCTTCCTGGTGGGCTTCATCCCGATGCTGCTGGTGGCGCTCGGCTACCGCGAGCTGAACAACGCGATGCCCGACAGTGGAACGTCGTTCACCTGGGCGACCCGAGCCTTCGGGCCGTGGATCGGCTGGCTGGGCGGCTGGGGGCTGATCGTCGCGACCGTGATCGTGCTGTCGAACCTGGCCGGGATCGCGGTCGACTTCCTCTATCTGGCGATCGCGCAGATAGCCGGCGACCCGGCGATCGCCGACCTCGCCGCGAACGTGCCGATCAACATCGCCACCTGTCTGGTCTTCATGGCGGGCGCCTGCTACATCTCCTACCGGGGCATGGAGACGACCAAGGCGGTGCAGTACGTGCTGGTCGCGTTCCAGCTGATCGTGCTGGTCTGGTTCAGCGTGGCGGCGATCACGCTGGTCGGCAACGGAGGCGCCTTCGACGCGCTGGCCTTCAGCCCGGAGTGGTTCAACCCCTTCGTGCTGCCCTCGTTCTCCGCGTTCGCGGCCGGCGTCTCCCTGTCGATCTTCATCTTCTGGGGCTGGGACGTGACGCTCACCATGAACGAGGAGACCAAGAACCCGGAGACGACGCCGGGCCGCGCCGCGACCCTCACGGTGGCGATCATCTTCGTGCTCTACATCCTCGTCGCGGTGGCGAGCCTGATGTTCGCCGGCATCGGAACGGGCGAGTTCGGGCTGGGCAACGAGGCGATCCAGGGCAACGTCTTCGCGGCGCTCGCCGGTCCCGTGATGGGGCCGTTCGCGATCCTGATGTCGCTGGCCGTGCTGTCGAGCTCGGCGGCGTCGCTGCAGTCCACCTTCGTCGGGCCGGCGCGCACCATGCTCGCGATGGGGCACTACGAGGCCTTCCCGAAGCGCTTCGCGTCGATCAGCCCGCGGTTCAAGAGCCCGAGCTTCGCCACGATCGTCGCGGCGGTCGTGGCCTGGGTCTTCTACGCGGTGATGCGGGTGCTCAGCACGGACGTGCTCACCGACACGATCCTCACCCTCGGCATGATGATCTGCTTCTACTACGGCGTGACCGCGCTGGCCTGCGTCTGGTACTTCCGGAGGGTGGCGTTCAGCTCGGTGCGCAACTTCTTCTTCAAGTTCCTCGCGCCGCTGCTGGGCGGGGTGATCCTCGCGGTGATCTTCGTCACCACGCTGCGCGACTCGATGCGGCCCGACTACGGCAGCGGCTCGGAGATCGGCGGCGTCGGGCTCGTGTTCATCCTCGGGGTGTTCCTGCTCGCCAGCGGCGTGGTGCTGATGATCGTGATGCGGGTGGCGAACCCCGCGTTCTTCACCGGGAAGACGCTGCGGCGGGGCGAGGGACGGTAGCGGGCGCGGGTGCCCGCGCGGTCAGCGGCGGCGGAACAGGCCGCGGATGCGCGCCTTGGCCCGGTCGACCCACTCGTCGGTGTACTGGTTCGAGAGCGCGAACGCCTCCTCCGCGGGGTTGGCGCCCGCCGACACGGCACGGATCGCCTCCTCCGCCCGCGCGCGCTGCAGCCGGCTCTGCTCCTCGGGCGACTGCGGGTACTCGGGCGCGCGGGGCTCCTCGTTCTCGGTCATGCCGCCACGGTACCGCCTCGCGCGGTGACTGCGCCCGCTCGGGACGGCTGCGCGTGGGCGCCGGGCCGCAGCCGACCCGGGCGGCAGCGGACACGCGCCCGCATACTGGGCTGATGACATCCGCCCCCGCCCTGGTTCCGGAACTGCTCGTCACCGACCTCGCCGCGAGCCTCGACTTCTGGGTTCGGCTCTGCGGATTCGAGCTGCGGTACGAGCGGGAGGAGGAGCGCTTCGCGTCCATCGCGCTCGGCTCGGCGCAGGTGATGCTCGACCAGATCGGCGTCGGGCGCGACTGGGTTCCGGCGCCGCTGGAGCGCCCGCTCGGCCGCGGGGTGGACTTCGAGATCGCGGCGCCGGCGATCGCGCCGATCGTGGAGCGGCTCGCCGCGGCGGGCTGGCCGCTGTTCCTCGCGCCGGAGGAGAAGAGCTACCGTACCGGCGACTCGGTGGCGCGGGTGAGCCAGTTTCTCGTGCAGGACCCGGACGGCTACCTGCTGCGCTTCACCTCCCGCGCCGACTGACGCTGCGCGGCCGTTTCTCGCCTCCGCGCCCGAACATCCGGGCGCGGAGGCGAAAAACTGACGCGATACCTAGCCGGTGACGACCGCGATCTCGTTCGGCGTCTCGTCGAGCTCGGCGGATGCCGTGATCTCTCCGGTCGACAGGTCCACTGCGTGGATCGAGTTGGTCGCCGGGTCGGTGACGTAGGCGGTCCGGCCGATCACGATCAGCGCGGGGTGGGCGTCCTGCCACTCGGCCGGGCCCTCCCAGGCGTCGATCACCGGGGTGGACGACACGATCTCGCCGGTCGTGACGTCGAGCGCGTGCAGTGCCCCGTCGGATCCCAGGATCACGGCGTTGTCGTCGGCGGTGCGGGCGACCCCGCGCCAGGTGTACTCGACGCCCTCGGGGAGGTCGACGACCGTCGAGCTCAGCGCGACGGTATCGGTCAGCAGCAGCTCGGAGAGCAACGACCCTTCGGAGTCCGGGTCGGAGTTGTAGTCGCCGACGGTGATCGGCGAGGTGTCGCTCACGTACTGGTTGCCGGTGCGGCCGTAGACGTCCTCGGCGGTGATCTTCGTGAAGGTCCCGTCGTTGTAGACCAGCACGCCGTTGCTGCAGCCGAAGACCGCGATCTCGTTCTGCGCCGCGCCCTCGCCGTGCACCGAGGGGCAGTCCTCGCTGCGCACGATCTCCTCGCGCGAGGCGTCGAGTGCGCGCACCCCGGTGCGTCCCTCGGAGGTGCCGAGGGTGGAGAGCAGCGTGCCGTCCTCCAGCTCGATCGCCACTCCGTGGTGCGGCGCCTCGGAGGGCACGACCTCGGTCTCGGGCAGCTCGTCCGAGTTGATCGAGGCGGTGTCGAAGATGATGCTGTCGCCCGTCCCGTCGGAGAACAGGATCGTCCTGCCGTCGTGGCGCACCACGTGGCCGGGGGTGGGGGCGTCGAACACGAGGTCGGTGAGCTCGGTGTCGCCGGCCGTGTCGAGCACTCGGAAGCCGTCGGCCGTGGAGACCAGCACGTGCTGCCCGTCGCCCGCCGGGTTGAGGCGGTTGAAGCCCTCGAGCGGCAGGTCGGAGACGAGCTCGAGGCTGGTGCCGTCGAGCACGTAGATGCCGCCGTCGTAGGTGAGCGCCACGCGGCTGCCCGAGTCCCCGGAGGCGGTCGCCGATGCGGCGGGCGCCTCGGCGGGCGTCGTCGCGCAGGCCGTGAGAAGCAGGGCGGATGCCGCGACGAGAGCCGCCACGGTGGTGCGCCGGTTGTGCAGGATCTTCATTGTTTCCTCTTATCTAGTGGCTCGCCCGCTACGGGGAGAGTCCGGTTGCGATGCGCTCCGTGTTCGTGCGCATCATGGTCAGGTAGCTGTCGGCGCCCTCGCCGGGTGCGGACAGCGATTCGGTGAACAGCTCGACGACGGCCACGTCGACGCCGGCCTCGTCGGCGAGCACCTGCACCAGCCGGTCGGGCTGCGAGGACTCGGCGAAGATCGTCGGCACCCCCGCGCTCTCGATCGCGCCGACGAGGTCGCGCAGGTCGGAGGCGCTCGGCGCGGCCAGCGTGCTCCCGCCCGGGATCACCGCGCCCACCACCTCGAAGCCGAAGCGCTCGGCGAGGTAGCCGAACACGTGGTGGTTGGTCACGAGGCTGCGCCGCTCCTCGGGGATGGCGGAGAAAGCGGATGCCATCTCGGCGTCGAGCGCGTCGAGCTGCGCCGTGTAGGTGCTCGCGCCGGCCGTCACGGCGGCGGCGTCGACGCCCGCGACGTGCTCCACCACCGCCTCCGACAGCGCGCCGACCAGGTCGACCATGCGCGCGGGGTCCGTCCAGAAGTGCGGATCGAGGGCCCCCTCCGCCGCCCCGCTGTCGACGGCCGCGCCGTCGTAGGCGAGCGTCTCGATCACGTCGCCGGCCTCGAGAAGCGGCACACCCGCATCCGCTGCGGCGTCGAGGTGCTGCTGCAGCCCCTCCTCCAGGCCGAGGCCGTTGGAGACGATCAGGTCGGCGTCGAGGATGCGCGCGGCCTCCCTGGCGGAGATCTCGAAGGAGTGCGGGTCGGCGTTCGGGCGCATCAGCACCATCACCTCGGCCTGGCCTGCGACCACCTCGGTGACGACGTCGCCGAGGATGTTGGTGGTGACGACGACCAACGGGCGGTCGGCGGCGGGGGCGCCGCAGCCGCTCAGCGCGGCGGCCGTGGCGAGGGCGAGGGCGGCGAGGATCGTGCGCTTCATGGTCAGCGTCCCGTCTCGGCGAGCAGCAGCGGGGAGCCGGCGACCGCGAAGGTGCGCGCGACCCGGGCGCCGTCGGCGTAGTCGATCTCGTAGACGAGACCCTCCACGGGGGCGTTCAGGTAGGCGCGGGTGCTGTCGACGGTGAGCTCGAGGCCGTCGAGCAGGGCGGGGTCGGCGGATGCCGCGGCGACCGTGTCGGCGAGAAGCGGCCCGGTCGCGGCGACGGTGGCGCCGGAGACGGGGTCGAGCACGAGCACCCGGCCGTCGGCGGCGAGGGCGACGACGTTGCCGTCGCGGTCGTCGGCCGCGGCGACCAGCAGCAGCGGCGCCTCGGTGGGCAGCAGCGTCCAGATGCGCTCACGGGTGTCGAGCAGCCAGGCGCCGGTGGTGCCGGCGACCGCCGCGACGGTGGGGCGGCCGGGCCGGCCGCGGAACTCGGTGGCGCGCTGCTCGGCGGCCACCCCCTCCGGGTAGGCGATCGTCTCGAAGGCGATCCCGGTGCCCGCTGTCTCGGTGGCGAGCAGCGCCCCCTGCTCGCAGCCGAGAACCCGGCCGACCCGGGTGGCGATGGTGCCGGAGAACCCGGAGCAGTCCGCCACGGTGTCGAGCGGATCGCCGTCGGCGTCGTGCACCCGCACGGAGCCCGCCGCGTCCGTCACGAGGAGCCGGTCGCCGAGGGGGACGATCGCGCCGTCGTGCGGCTCGCCCTCGATGCGGGCGAGCTCCTCGATCGTGCCGGTTCCGAGCGCCCCGCTGTCGAGGACCACGCCGGTGCCGGTCTCGCCGAACCAGACGCCGGTGCGGGAGGCGCCGCCGACCACGGTGGCCGGGCCCCCGCCCTCGAGGGTGCCGAGCACGGAGGGCTCCGCGCGGTAGTAGTGCGAGTGGTCCTCGTGGTCGACGGTCCACACCCCGGTGTCCACGATGGTGAGGCCCGCGGGGGAGGAGGCGAAGACGAAACGGCCGTCGGTGGCGATGCCGGTGGTTCCGGAGAGGGTCGTGATGTCGCTGCTGCTCTCGGAGAGGAGGTCGAGCAGGGCGAGCCGGCCGCCGGCGTCGACGGTGGCGAGGTGCAGCTGCGGTTCGGTCTCTTCGGTCGCGCCCTCGACGTAGCCGTGCGGCCGCGCCGCGGCGTCGGGTTCCGGGTTCGCCTCGGGGGCGGCGCAGGCGGCGAGGCCGAGCACGGCGAGGGCCGCGACCGAGACGGTGAGCAGGCGGGAGGCGGCGGGCGGACGGGTCGAACCGAACAGGCGGGAGGACCTGAGCGGACGGGAGGGGCTAGACGAGTGCGGCACTGGCGGCTTTCTTGGTGGAGGCGATGCGGGCAGAGAGAGACGAGACGAGAAACCGGACGACGGCGGACAGCACCGCGAGTGCGATCGCGGCGGCGGCGATGGACGCGCCGGCCGCCGTGGCGAAGTGCCACGAGGCGAGGAGCCCGCCGAGCACGGCCGCGCCGCCGAAGCAGGCGGCGAGCAGCATGGTCCCGGGGATGCCCGTGGCCCAGCGTCCCGCGGCGACGGCGGGTGCGAGCAGCAGCCCCACCACCAGCAGTGATCCGACCGCGCCGTAGGAGGCGACCACGGCGAGTGTGACCAGCCCGACGAGCGCGAGATGGGCGAGCCGCGGGCGCAGGCGCATGGTCGCGGCGACCCGCGGGTCGAAGGAGAGCGCGACGAAGGGACGGTGGAAGACCGCGGCGACGAGGAGCGTGGCGCCGAGCGCGACCGCGAGCGTGGCCAGGTCGGCGGCGCTGATCGCCAGGATGTCGCCGAAGAGGATGGCGGTGAGGTCGGTGGCGAAGCTGCGCGAGTGCGAGACGACGATCACCCCGAGCGCGAGCATGCCCACGAACAGCAGGCCGATGCTCGTGTCGTTCGAGAGGCGGCCGCGGCGGGAGACGAGGCCGACGCCGACGCTCATCACCACCGCGCTCGCCGCTGCCCCCGCGATCACGGGCAGGCCGAGCAGGCTGGCGGCGGCGACCCCGGGGAGCATCCCGTGCGCCATGGCCTCGCCGAGGAAGGCCATGCCGCGGATCACCACCCAGGTGCCGACGACGGCGCAGATGGCGGCGACCAGCAGGCCGCCGCCGAGGGCGCGCAGCATGAAGTCGGCGGAGAAGGGATCGAGGAACCAGGTCACGAGCACCGACCCTACATGAGAACGATAATCATGTGGGTTATGGTAGAGACGTGTCCTCCACCATCACCGCATCGCCCCCTGCCGTCACAACCCGGCCAGCTCCGCTCGCCACCCTCCGCGACATCCGCCTGCGGCTCGGCGAGGTGCAGGCCCTCGACGGCGTCTCGCTCGAGCTGCACGCGGGGGAGGTGCTCGCGCTCGCCGGCCACAACGGATCCGGCAAGTCGACCCTGCTCTCGGTGGTCGCCGGCACGCTGCCGCCGCGCTCCGGCACGGTCGACCGCGCGGAGCGCGTGGCCTTCGTGGTGCAGCGCAGCGACGTTCCCGACGCCCTGCCGCTCACCGTGCGCGACGTGGTGCGGATGGGGCGCTGGGCGCAGCGCGGTGCGTGGCGGCCGCTCGGCCGCGACGACCACGCCATCGTGGCGCAGAGTATCGCGGCGCTCGGGCTCGAGGGCCTCGAGCGGCGGCCGCTCGCCAGCCTCTCCGGCGGACAGCGCCAGCGGGCGCTCGTGGCCCAGGGGCTCGCCCAGCGCGCGCGGATCCTGCTGCTCGACGAGCCGACGGTCGGCCTGGACGACGAGGCGCGCACCCTGATCGGGAGCGCCATCGCCCGCGAGGCCGCCCGGGGCGTGGCGGTGGTGCACGCCACGCACGACCCCGAGGTGGTCCGTCTCGCCGGACGCGTCATCCGCTTGGAGGCGGGCAGGGTCGTCGAGGGCGGCGGCAGGCCGTCCGGGTGCGGCGAGCGGGCGTCCCGCTAGCCCCGGCGCCCCGCCTCGGCCACGATCGCCGGCAGCACCCGACGCATGTAGGGCGCCCAGAGCGCGGCCACCACGGCGCGCACGATCCAGCCGCGGCCGGGCAGGGGAGTGAAGGCGTAGGTCCAGCGGATGCGCGTGGCGACACCCGAGGACCCCTCCG
>Ga0247741_1000701_pt1 | contig 18354 bp, 14 predicted proteins | sample UWRJL213509R2_FD_180945 | JGI IMG/M metagenome (GOLD analysis project Ga0247741, IMG submission 180945) | Plant litter microbial communities from Arlington Agricultural Research Station in Wisconsin, United States - UWRJ-L213-509R-2 | ecosystem: Environmental > Terrestrial > Plant litter >... | reverse complement strand
CTGCCGTGCTGGCACATCGACGTCGACGACGAGCACTGCGGATATACCTCGATCACGCCGCACCTGAAGCTCTTCATCGAGCGCGGCGGCGTGGTCCCCGGCCCCGAGGTTCAGGTCAAGGCGAGCTGCGTCACCGAGCCGGGCGACAACGGCCCGGTGCTTTAGAGCAGCACGCCGGTGAGGAGCAGCTTCGCGATCGTGAAGTAGATGACGATGCCGCTGACGTCGACGAGGGTGGCGACGAGCGGGGCCGAGGCGTTCGCGGGGTCGGCCTTCAGCTTGCGGAGGAGGAACGGCAGCATCGAGCCGGCGAGCGTGCCCCAGAGGACGCAGCCGGTGACGGCGAGGGCAACGGTGACGCCGATGATCAGATAGTGCTCGCCGTAGCTGCCGGCGGCGCCCCAGATGACGACGCGCACGGCGGCGAGGACGCCGAGGATGGTGCCGAGGGCGATGCCGATCGCGAGCTCGCGGCGGAGCACGAGCCACCAGTCGTTGGCGCGGACCTCGCCGAGGGCCATGGCGCGGATGACGAGGGTGGAGGCCTGCGAGCCGGAGTTGCCACCGCTCGAGATGATGAGCGGGAGGAACAGCGCGAGCATCGGGATCAGCTCGTGCTCGAAGAAGCCCATCGCGGTCGCGGTGAGCATCTCGCCGACGAGGAGGATCATCAGCCAGCGGCCGCGCTTGCGGATCATGTCGCGCCGGCTCGACTGGAGATACGGCACGTCGAGGGCTTCCATGCCGCCGAACTTCTGCGCGTCCTCCGTGGCCTCTTCCTGGACGACGTCGACGATATCGTCGACGGTCACGATGCCCTTCATCCGGCCGTCCTGATCGACGACGGGGACGACGGTGAGATCGTGCTCGGCGAACACGCGCGCGATGTGCTCCTGATCCATCTCGTCGGTCACGCGAACCACGTCGATGATCATGACCTCCGCGATCGGCTTCTTCGGATCGGCCGCGAATAGATCGCGGAACGAGACCACGCCGAGGAGGCGCTGTGCGGTATCGAGGACGTAGGCGTTGTAGATCGTCTCGATCTTGTCGCGCGCCTGGCGCTGCAGGTAGCTGATGGCCTCGCCCGCCGTCATGTTCGGACGCAGGCGCGCGTAGCGGGTGCTCATGAGGCCACCGGCCTCGTCCTCGGCGTACGCGAGGAGCGCGGTGACCTCCTTGCGGGTCGGCGCGTCGAGCAGCGAGAGCAGCGTGGGCCGGTTCTCCTCGGGGACGCGCTGGATCAAGTCGGCGACGTCGTCGGGCTCGAGCAGGCGCATCCACTGGCGGCGCTGGCCGGGGCGGAAGTGCAGGAGCAGCGCGGCCTGATCACCGGCGGTGATGCCGATGAAGAAATCCTCGGCGTCCTCGCGCGGGAGGACGCGCAGACCATCGGCGCGCTCGTCGAGATCGAGGAGCGGCCACGCATCGCGGAGCTCCTCGGGCGAGAGCTCGTCGTCGCCGAGCTCGGCGGGCGCCGGCTGCTCCGCGACGGCGGGCATCGGCGGCAGCATCGTGGTGCGCTTGCTGCGGCGCGATGCCTCGAACGGCTCGAGCTCGACGACGTCGGAGTCCTCGCCGCGGCTCTCGGCGATCGCCTTGATCTCCGCCGCGATCGCCTGCGCCTGCGCCGGCGGCAACGTGCTGATCTCGCCGGTCGCCTCCTGCGGGCGGTCCGGGATGGCCTCCGGGATGCTGTCGTCGGGCTCCATCGCCGGCCCACCCTGCCGATTTCGGCGAGCGAGGTAAAGCTCCGGATCGCGGAAGTTACGCGGGCTGTGCGTCCGCGCGCAGTCGGAATGCGAGGCGGGATCCGGCGGGGACCGGCTCGCACTGGATCTCGCCGCCGTGCGCCTCGACGATCTGCCGGCAGATGTAGAGCCCGACGCCGGCGCCGTCGGGGGCGCGCTCGGTGGGCCGCACGTGCTCGACGCGGAAGAACTTCTCGAACACCCGGTCGCGCAGGTCGTCGGGGATGCCGGGGCCGGTGTCGGTGACGGCGACCTGGATGTCGTCGGTGACCCGGGCCATCTCGACGACGACCCGCCCGCCCGCCGGCGTGTACTTGATGGCGTTCGTAAGGAGATTCGACAGCACGATCGCCAACCGCAGCGGATCGCCTTTGACGATCGCCTCGGTGGGGCCACGCACGACCTCGAGCGCGAGCTCGGCCTCGGTGAAGCGCGGTGCGAACATGCCCACGACCTCGTCGACCAGGCGATGCAGGTCGATGCGCTCCATCACGAGGCGCAGCTTGCCGGACTCGATGCGCGAGAGATCGAGCAGCCGCTCGATGGTGCGCGCGAGCTCCTCGCAGCCCTGCACGGCCATCCCGAGGATCTCGCGGTGGCGCTTCGAGAGGCCCGCGACCTCCTCGCCGAACAACAGGAGGTTCATCCGCAGCGTGGTGAGCGGCGTCTTCAGCTCGTGCGAGGTGACGGCGATCAGCTCGGAGCGCAGCGTATCGATGCGCACGAACTCGGTGATGTCGTGCAGCATCGCGACGGCACCGGTGCGGCCTCCGGCGAAGTTCGGGACGGGCACTGCCAGCGGCTGGTAGGTGCGGCGCTCGGCCCCGTCGACGACGAGCGGCACCACGGGCTTGTCCGTGGGTGTGTTCGCGAGGACGTCGCGCACGAGCGAGGCGGCGGACGCGGGCAGCGCCTCGGCGCGCGCGAGCTCGGAGATGCCGGCGGCCGCAAGCACGGTGCGCGCGGGCGCGTTGAGCGAGACCACCGCACCATCCGGGTCGACGACGATCACGGGATCCGGCAGCGCGGCGATGGTGGCCTCGAGCGTGTCCTTCGCGCGGAGCACCTCGGCGAGGTTCGAGGATTCCCAGGCGACGAGGCTCTCCGCCATGCGGTTGAAGCCGCGCGCGAGGTTGCCGAGCTCGTCGTCGCGCTGCGGCGCCACGTGCTGCGTGAAGTTGCCGCCGCGCATGGCCTCGACGGACGCGGTGAGATCGCGGATCGGCCGCAGCACGCTGCGCGCGAGGGCGAGCGCGACGAGGAGGGTCAGGCCGAGAGCGCCGATCGCGACGAGGGCGACCGTCCAGCGGCCCGTGCGCGCTTCGTCGCGGGCGGCGATGCCGGCATCGCGCAGCGCTTCGTAGCTGTGCTCGCGCAGCGTGTCGCAACCCTCGACGAGCCGGCGCAGCATGGGATTCACGTCGCGGTGATAGCGCTCGCGCGCATCCTCGGTGTTCGCCTCCGCGAGCAGCGCATCACCGGCGCGGCGGTACACGGCCACGTCCGCGACGATCGATGCGACCACCGCGCGCTCGACGGGCGTGACCTGTAGCGAGAGCTCGCCGGCCGCGCGATCGAACGCCGCGCGCTGCACCGCGAGCTCGGACCGCGCGCGCTCGACACTACCGGCGATGCCGAGGACGAGCGCATCGTCCTCGCGCTCGAGCGCGCCCGACATCACCGCCGTGAGATCGATGATGCCCTGCCGGCCCTGCAGCGTGCGATCGACGACGGTGCCGAGCCGGCTGAACAGGACCGTGCTCCACACACCGGTGATCACGATCGCGAGCAGGATCACGAGACCCGCCCAGGCGAATCGCGCGCGGAGCGTGGAGGCCATCGGCGATCAGGTTAGCCCGTAACGCTTGCGCTTGCGCTGCAGGGTCGTGGGATCGATCCCCAGGATCCGCGCCGCCGACTCGAGCGAGGTGGCACGCGAGATCACGCGCGCGATGTGCTCGACCTCGAGCTGCTCGATCGAGATATCGCCGCCGAGCACCACCGGCGTACCGCGCACGCGCTCGCCCTCGACGGGCGGCGCATCGATGCCGAGGTCCTCGGGCTCGAGCAGCGGGCCGGGCGCGAGGATCACCGCGCGCTCGATCGCGTTGCGGAGCTGGCGCAGGTTGCCCGGCCACGGCTCGCGTACCAGCGAGACGCGCGCGCGCGGCGAGAGCTCGAGGTTCGGCCGCGCCTGCTGCATGCGGCACAGGGTCAGGTAGTGCTGCGCGAGCGGCAGGATGTCCTCGCTGCGCTCGCGCAGCGGCGGCAGGGTCAGCGTGATGACGTTGAGCCGGAAGAACAGATCCTCGCGGAACCGGCCCGCCTTGACCTCCTCCTCGAGGGAACGGTTCGTCGCCGCGATGAGCCGCACGTCGGCGCGGCGCTCGGTGGCCTCGCCCAGCCGCTCGTAGGTGCGGTCGTTCAGGAAGCGCAGCAGGCGCGCCTGCGCATCGGGCGTGAGGTCGCCGACCTCGTCGAGATACAGCGTGCCGCCGGCGGCCTCTTCGACCTTGCCGACGGCGTTATCGACGGCGCCGGTGAACGAGCCGCGGCGATGACCGAACAGCGCGCTCGTCATCAGATCGCCGGCGAGCATGGGGCAGTGCACGGTGACGAGCGGCCGCTCGGCGCGCTTGCCGTGCTGCACGATGTACCGCGCGAGCACGTTCTTGCCCGTGCCGCTCTCGCCGCGCATCAGCACCACCGACTCCGACGAGGCCGCGCGACGCGCGCCGGCGAGGAACGCCGAGTACGTGGGGCTCTGCGTCTCGAACAGATCGTCGCCTTCCGTTGCCTCGACGCGCTCCTCGAGGCTCGTGACCTTGCGGCGCAGCGCCTCGGTGGCGATCACGCGACGCGTGGCGTGGCGAACTTGCTCCGGCGTGAACGGCTTCGGCACGTAGTCGATCGCGCCGAGCCGCATCGCCTCGACGGCGGTCTCGAACGTGGCGTACGCGGTGATCACGACGATGCCCACGCCGGGATGCGCGGCGAGCATCTTCGGGATCGCGGTGAGGCCGTTATCGCGACCGAGCCAGAGGTCGAGGAGGATCACGTCGAAGCGGCCGCGCTCGAGCGCTTCGAGTGCCGCGTTCGCCGAGCCAACCCCGAGGACGCGCGCGCCATCTGCTTCGAGGCACAGACGCACCGACTGGCGAACACCCGGATCGTCGTCGACGACGAGGGCCGACCAACCGGCGGCCGGAGTAGTGGAGAGGTCTTCGTTACGAGCCTCGACGCGCGCTTGCATGTGCGCGCAGCATGGCACGGCGTTTTGCCTGCGGTACGAGGCAATTTGCCCTCCGCAACGCTTCCGCGTTGCTGCGCGCCCCACGTTCGTGGGACTTGCGATTTGCCCGGACGGAGAAGCGCATCTCCGACGCTGTGGTGCGTGGCTCGGCGCTTGCTGCGGACACGCCCGTGGCGACGGGGCGGCCAAGCTGCGCCGCGAGATCCTGCTCGTCGCCGCGGTCCTCGTTCTCGCCGACGGCGTGGCGGCGACCGAATGCATCAGGCTCGTCGGTCATCCGTCGGTGCGGATGGCGTTCGCGCTCGCGATCGCGATCCTCGTCGCCGGCGGGAGCAGCGTGTTCGGGCTCCGCCTCGAGCGCGAGCTCATCGGCGTTCGAGGCGAGGCGGCGCGGGTTCTCCTGCGCGACGATCTCTAGCGTTCGGGCAAATTGCCGGCACGGGCTGATCGCCGGTGGGCGTTTCGCCCGGCCACAGGCGCGTACGCTAGCCGTCATGGCGCTCGACGACGCTAGCTTCCTCCAGCACATCAAGCTGTTCGCCACGCTCGACGACGACGAGCGCAATCTGCTCGCGCATGCGTGCTCGCACAAGGTCGTCGATGCGGGTGCGATGATCTTCTCGGCGGGAGAGCCCGGCGATTCGATGTTCATGGTGATCAGCGGCTCCGTCGAGCTGTTCGTGAAGGACACCGCGGGCCAGAAGATCGTGCTGACCACGGTCGGCGCGCACGGTCACTTCGGCGAGCTCTCGCTGCTCGACGGTGGCTCGCGCACCGCGAGCGCGAAGGCCACGGAGCGCACGGAGGTCGCCTCGCTCGATCGCGACGATCTGCTCACGTTGTTCAAGAAGCGGCCGGAAGCCGCGCTCGACATGCTCGCGGCGGTCGGCGGCATGACGCGCAATGCGAACGCGCTGCTCCGCGCGCGCGTGGCGAAGAACGTGAACGAGGAGATCGAGGTCGATCGCGGCAACATCGTGATGCGCGTGGCCGATGCGGTCGCGAACTTCTCGGGATCGATCACGTTCCTCGTGCTGCACGTGTTCTTCTTCGCGACCTGGATCGGGATCAACTCCACCGGCCTCGCGTTCGATCCGTTTCCGTACAACCTGCTCACCATGACCGTGTCGCTCGAAGCGATCATGCTGTCGACCCTGCTCCTCTTCAGCTCGAACCGGCAGGGCGCGCGCGATCGCATCCGGGCCGACGTCGAGTACGAGATCAACCTGAAGGCCGAGCTCGAGGTCGCGCACCTCCACGAGAAGACCGACAAGATCCACGAGGACATGCTCGACCGGTTCGCGAAGCTCGAACGCGCCCTCGCTGCCCGCACCGCGGCGTAACCTACCGATAACTCTCACGATGCCACCGGGGTCGTGGCGGGCTGATGACGTGATAGGGTCCCCCCGTGACGAGCCCGGGAAAGCCGTGGATCACGGCCAACCAGGTCACCCTGGCGCGGCTGATCCCCATGCCGCTCCTGTCGTGGCTGATCTACCGCGGCGCCTCCGAAGGCTTCCGCAATAACCCGTACATGTGGAGCGCGCTGATCGCCGGCACGCTCATCGGCTGCACGGACTGGGTCGACGGCATGCTCGCCCGCAAGTACGGCCCCACCGTGCTCGGCGGCCTGCTCGATCCGATCGCCGACAAGGTCTTCATCGCCTTCGCCTACGTCCCGTTCGCGGATGACACGGTCGGCCTGGTGCCCGCGTGGGCCTGCGCGCTGATGTTCACGCGCGAGCTGTTCATCACCGCGCTGCGCTCCGCCTACGAGCAGCGCAACCTGAGCCTCAAGACCAGCTACCTCGCGAAGGTGAAGACCTGGACGCAGATGCAGGGCATCGGCGTGATGCTGCTGTTCCCGCTCGTCGGCCCGGTCGCCGGCCTCACCTGGTTCCTCGCGATCTCCACCGCGCTGCCGCTCGTCGTGATGGCCGTGATCTGGATCGTGAAGAAGAAGTTCTTCAAGGGCGGCCTCGTGATGAGCGGCTCGGTGGCGCCGATCCTCGCGCTGCACCTGTTCACCGACGAGGCGCTCACGGTGAAGTGGATCCTCCTCGCCGTCGTGGGCATCACGTGGATCTCGGGCCTCGACTACATCGCCGTCGGCTGGAAGCAGCTGCGCGGCCGCGGCGACTTCTCGAAGGCCGATGGCGTGCGCCTCATCGGCGCCCTCGCCCTGCCCGGCCTCCTGTTCGCGAACCTCGTCGTCGTTCCGAAGTGGGTGCCGGCGTGGCCCGTGTTCGCGATCCTCTCGCTCGAGCTCGCGGTCGGTGGCCTGGATAACCTCATGAGCCACCACAAGCGCGCCACCAAGGCCCTCGCCTGGGGCGGCCGCGTGCTCGGCGTGTGCGTGCTGCTGACCGGCGGCCTCTTCCTCATGGACTACGCCGACCTCTTCCTCTACGGCGCGTTCGCCGTGTCGCTGATCGGCGTCTCCGCCGAGTTCTGGCGCGGCCGCGACTACTTCCTCGACAAGCGAATCCGCGATCGCGCCCTGCGCGAAGCGGCCGTGCACACGCCCGAGTCGCAGCTCACGTAGCCCGCCTCTCTTCGGAACTGAAGACATCGCGAGGTCGCCGGGGCTGTTGGAACAGCCTCGCCAACTACGACGCGGCTCTGTGGGATCGTTTGCGCCGGCACGATCCTCCCGGGGGTACCCGCCCGGGTATTTTGGCGCGCGCGCATCTTGGCTACGCTCGACGCATGAGAACAGCGGCGGCGGTGATGGCGTTGGTGCTCGCATCCGGGTGTTCGAACCGGGCGGGCGTCTGGACGGGACTCTCCGGCATCGCCACGATACCGGTGGGCGTCGCACTGATGGCGACCCCGCCGAACACCGAGGGCGAACGCGACTTCCCCGGCCCGGGACAGTTCGGGGGCGCATTTCTCGTGATGAGCGGGCTCGTGGTCGCGCTCGTCGGCGTCGGGATCATGATCGCCAATCCCGACGCCCCGCCGAAGTCAGCTCGCCCGACGCACGGTGGCGACGGGCGGCTCCCCGGGGGAAGCGCAGCGCGCCAGGTGCGCGCCGAAGCGGTTCATCACCCAGCGATGCACGAGCGCCTGGGTGTAGCGGTAGAGCGTCCACGGCAGGCGCGGCGAGAACTCGTGGATCGCCGTCAGCAGATGATGACCATCCGGCGTGACGCGGAACTCGAGCCGGCCGCGCTCGGACTTCTTCACGAGCAGCCCACCGGTCACGTAGAACAGCTGCCGATCCTTCGCGCTGCGATCGCGGGCGAACGTGAGCTCGAGCAGCGGCCGCTTGCTGCCGATCAGATAGAACGTCGACCGGCGCTTGTCGTCGACCTCGACGCGCAGCAGCGCCCACGCACCACCGCGCGGTAGCCAGCGCATGTACTCGTGCGCGGCCCACTCCGCATCGCGGCCCGGCGGCAGCGGAATGCGCTGCACCGAGCGCACGCCGGTGACAGGCGCGGGAGGCGCCGCGCGGTAGGCGTGCGGATCTCCGCGCTCGACGGCGGCATCCTCCGCGAGCGCCGACTTCACCGCCGCGCGGAACGTCAGGCCCGGGAGATCGACCTGCTCCTGCAGCCGGCGATCGCCGCACACCATGTCGTGGCGCAGGCTATCGATCAGCGGTGCCACGAGCGCTTTCGGTGCGCCGGTGACGAGCGAGACCCACAACCGCGAGAGACCCGGCGAGAGCACCGGAACTCCGACGGCCGGTCGCGGCGTGCCGAGCTCCTCGCCGACGATCTGGATCAGCTCGCGGTACGCCAGCACGTCCGGCCCGCCGATGTCGTAGGTCTGGTCGTACGTCTCCTTCCAGCCCACGCAGCGATCGATCAGCGCGGCCACGGTGGCGAGATCGATCGGCTGACACATCCGCGCGCTCCACTTCGGCAGCACCATCGCCGGCAACCGCTTCACGAGCCGCGTCAGGATCTCGAACGACGATCCACCCGGCCCGATCACGAGTCCGGCGCGTAGCGCCGTGACATGGACTCCATGTGCACCGAGCGCGGCCTGCACTTCGCGCCGGCTCGCGAGATGCTCCGATAGCTGATCGTCCCCGGGGATCAATCCGCCGAGGTACACGATCTGCTCCACGCCCGCCTTCGCCGCCGCGCGCCCGAAGTTGTCCGCGCAGATGAGATCGAGATCCGCGAACCCGCCCTGCACGAGGCGCGCGGAGGGCAGCATCGAGTGCACGAGGTAGACGGCGTACTTCGCGCCGACGAGGGCGCGCTCCACGTCCTTCAACGAGAACAGGTCGCACTGCACCATCTCGGACCACGCACCGACAGGATCCTTGCGGCCGCGCGTGAGCCCCACGATGTCGAGGGGCGCCTGCGCACGGTGGGCGAGATGTTCGGCTACAGCGTGCCCGATAAAGCCGGTGGCACCGGCGACGACGACTCGATCGCGAGACATGTGCTCCCTTGGAGCAAGCGTCGTGCCCCGAGGATACGTTGTAACGAGCGAGCGGCGACGAGCATCGACTCAGCCCACGACTCTGTTTCGGCCTTCGCGCTTCGCTTTGTACAGGTTGTCGTCGGCGACCTTGATGAACGCGCTGACGTCGACGTCCTCGCCCTCGACGGTGGTCACGCCGACCGAGACGGTCACGGGGAAGCTATCGCCTTCGTACTCGAACGGCGTGTCGGCGACGATGCGGCGGACCTGCTCGCCGAACGTGCGCGCACCGGTGATATCGGTCTCGGGGAGCACGGCCGCGAACTCCTCGCCGCCGTACCGTGCGAGGAGCTCCTCGCGACGCACGCGGCCGAGCAGGCGCTTCGACAGCTCGCGGAGCACGTAGTCGCCGGTGAGGTGGCCGTGCTTGTCGTTGATCGCCTTGAAGTGATCGATGTCGAACATCAGGAGCGAGAGCGGCCGGCGGTAGCGCGCGCAGCGGGCGATCTCGCGCTCGAGGAACTCGAGGAAGTAGCGCTTGTTGTGGGCGCCGGTGAGGGCGTCCACGATCGTCATTCTGTAAATCTCTTCGTGGTAGCTCGCCTCGACGCCGGAGCCCGAGAGGAACTTGAAGATGGCGGCGCCGATCTTCACGAAGTCGGCGTCGCGCAGCACGGACTTGGTCACGGGCACGTCGTTGACGTAGCTGCCGTTCGTGGACTGGAGATCCTCGACGGACCAGTTCTCACCGGAGCGGAACACGCGCGCGTGGCGGCGCGAGACGCTGTCGCGATCGACCTGGATATCGCAATCCGCGCCGCGCCCGAGAACGACCTCGCTGCGCGAGAGCGGGAAGCGCTTGCCCATGTCGGGGCCCGGCGGATAGATGAGCACGAGACACGCCTCGCCGGCTTCCTTGGTCGGCTTGACGACCTGGACCTTGGTAATGCGCGTCTTCCACTCGGACATGCAGGACTCGACAGGGCTCAACGCCGCAGAAACGCGTTGCTTTGTCGATCTGACCGCAAGGCCAGCAACCTGTCAATGTATGCGGCGGTGTGATAATCCGACGATGTGGCGGTGACCCGCGCGTCGAGCGAGGCGTTCGATCTCGTCGGAGATGACGATATCGGCGTGGTGCTCGTCCACGGGTTCACCGGAACGCCGTGGGAAGTCGGCTATCTCGGCGAGCAGCTCGCGGCGCTGGGGTACACCGTGCGCGCACCTCGGCTCCCGGGTCATGGCACCTCGATCGAGGACCTCGATCGCACGCACTGGCAGGACTGGACGGGCGCCGTCGAGCGCACCTTCGACGAGCTTCTAGCTCGCTGCCGGCGGGTCGCCGTGGTCGGGCAATCGCTCGGCGGCTTGCTCGCGCTTCACCTCGCGAGTCGCCGCAAGGACGTGATGTGCGTGGCCTCCCTCGCCGCGCCGCTCTGGCTCGAGGGGCTCTCCGGCCGGGCCGCGCACTGGACGCGGCCGGGTGGTCCACTCGCGCGGATCCGCACGCTCCCGAAGCTCGGCGGCTCCGACGTGCGCGACCCGCGGAGCAAGGCGGAGAACCCGTGCTACGCGGGCGTGCCCACGCGGGCGCTCGCCGAGCTCGTCGCGTTCATGAAGGTCACCGACGACGCGCTGCCCGCGGTCTCGCCGCCCGTGCTCGTGCTCCACGCCACGCAGGATCACACGGCTCCGGTCGCGTGCGCGCAGCGGATCGCCGAGCGCACCCACGCGAAGCGGGTGCGGATCCTGCCGCGCAGCTATCACTTGATCGCCGTCGACGTCGAGCGCGACATCGTCGCCGCCGAGGTCGGTTCCTTCCTACGCCAGATCGGAGATTCGTCATGCGCCACGTGATCGCGATCGACCAGGGCACCACGGGTTCCACCGTTCTCGTTCTCGACGAGAAGCTGCAGATTCGAGGCCGCGGCTACAAGGAGTACCGCCAGATCTATCCGCAGCCCGGCTGGGTCGAGCACGATCCCGAGGACATCTGGGGCTCGGTCACGTTCGCGCTGCAGGCGGCGCTGAAGGACATCCCGCCTGCTTCGATCGCCGCGATCGGCATCACGAACCAGCGCGAGACGGCGGTGCTCTGGGACCGCAAGACCGGCAAGGCCGTGCATAACGCGATCGTGTGGCAGGACCGCCGCACCGCGCCGATGTGCGCCGAGCTGAAGGCGGCGGGCAAGGAGTCCCGCGTGAAGCAGCTCACCGGGTTGACGCTCGACCCGTACTTCTCGGGCACGAAGATCCGCTGGATGCTCGACAACGTCGACGGGCTCGCCGCCCGTGCGCGCGCCGGCGACATCGCGTTCGGGACCGTCGATTGTTATCTCCTGTCCCGCCTCACCGCCGGCGGCGTGCACGCCACCGACGTGACCAACGCGTCGCGCACGCTGCTCCTCGATCTGCACACGCTCGCGTGGAGCGAGGAGCTGCTCGAGATCCTCGGCGTGCCGCGCTCGATCCTGCCGCAGGTGGTGGCGTCGAGCGGGACGATCGGCACGACGAAGGGCGTGGCCGGCCTGCCCGACGGCATCCCGATCGCGGGCGTGGCGGGCGATCAGCAGTCCGCGCTGTTCGGCCAGGCATGCTTCACGCCCGGCGACGCGAAGTGCACGTTCGGCACCGGCGCGTTCATCCTGATGAACACCGGCGATCGCGCCGTGGCTTCCAAGAGCGGCCTGCTCACCACGGTGGCGTGGAAGCTCGCGACCGGCGAGCTGCGCTACGCGCTCGAGGGCTCCGCGTTCATCGCCGGCGCCGCCGTGCAGTGGCTGCGCGATGGCCTGCAGTTCTTCTCGTCGGCAAAGGAGATCGAGGCCCTCGCCTCCTCGGTGCCCGACTCCGGCGGCGTGATCGTGGTGCCCGCGTTCGCCGGCCTCGGCGCTCCGCACTGGCGCCCCGAGGGCCGCGGCTCGATCACCGGCCTCACGCGCGGCACCACGCGCGCGCACATCGCCCGCGCCACGCTCGAGGGCATCGCGCTCCAGAACGTGGACATCCTGCGCGCCATGGAGCGCGACGCCGGTCGCCCGCTCACCGTCCTCAAGGTCGACGGCGGCGCCTCCGCCAACGATCTCCTGATGCAGTTCCAGGCCGACGTGCTCGGCGTGGAGATCTCCCGCCCCGAGGTCGTCGAGACCACGGCGCTCGGCGCCGCCTTCCTCGCGGGCCTCGGCACCGGCGTGTGGAAAGATCAGGCCGAAGTCACGAGCACCTGGCGCGAGCAGAAGCGGTTCAAGCCGAGCACGGATCGCGCCTCGGTCGCCGAGCACCTGAAGCGCTGGGACTCCGCCGTCGCGAAGGCCTAGCCGCGTGCCCGTACTCGGAGACTATCGACTCGCGCAGACTCCTCTCGACGTCTCCCGTACTCCCCGTCTCTCCGCTCGGGGACAACGGAGCCGCACTCCCAGGCGGTTGCAGAACATCGTCGGCACGCGCCGTGGTTACGCGATCATGCTCGCGGGGTCTTCGATCCGCGCTTTCAAGAGCTGCAGGGCCTTCGCGCAGTAGAGGCCGTCCTCGACGCGCTCGTCGTACGTGTACTTGATCGTCAGCTTGCCGTCGTCGATCTTGCCGAGCGTCACGAACAGCGGGCAGTTCCCGTGCTCGTAGAGGTGGTGATACGCGGCGTCGAGGCCGATGGAGCCGAGGTTCGCGAGGAACGCGCTCGCGTAGAGCGGATCGGTATCGACGAGCGAGCGCGGTGCGAGGCCCCACGCGTAGAGCCGCTTCATCACGCCGAGGAGAAACGCGAGCAAGAAGCCCGGCAGCGCGAGGAGGATGCCGAGCTCCTTGTCCATCGCGTTGCGCTCCGGCCGGCGCGCGCTGTCGACCTCGCCGCTCGTGGCGTCCACCACGTCGGCGAATGATTCACCCGCCGGGAAGCCGCGCTTGATCGTGCGGAGCGGGTGGTCGTCGGACTTCTGCTGCTTCGCCGCGAACGAGAGGAACACGCCCTTGCGCTGGTACGTCTTGCGACCCACCGTGAAGCGATTGATCCGCTCGCGCTCGTGCAACACCGAGGCGAGCGAATGCATCACGAGGTGAAACACGGTCGCGCGCTTGCCGTGCGCGGCGTTCCACTCCTGGAGCCAGGGGATCGCGCGGCCCAGGTCGAGTGTGTGCTCGAAGTACACGGCGGACTCGTTTCGCCCGCGCATCAAGAACGCCATCATCCGGCGGTACGGCGGAACCGTGACCCGCTGGCCATCATGCGGACCGAACATGCCGTCACGGTAACGCGACGCGATACCTACACGCGCTCGGGAAGCGGTTTCGGGAGTGATTCCTACGCACCTCCGTTGGTCGTTCTTCCCTGCCCTGGTGTTTTTAACCAACCATTGGCTCACTCCACCTGTGGACATCCGCGAGCGGGCAACGATTTCAGCCGGTTAGGTCTCGGCACGAAGGATGCTGATAGTCGGCACATGGCACTTCTCGCTGTTCGCACCCCCAAGGCCGCTGCTGACTGGACTGACCGCGAGCTCCTGAAGTTTGTCCTGCGAAACGATGCCCGCGGTTGGGCCGAGCTCATCCGCCGCTTCCGTCCGCTCATCTACCGCTGCATCACGAAGGTCACGCTGAAGTACTCCCCGTCGCTCGGGAGCGCGGACCTGGACGAGATCTACGCGGACGTGATGATGCAGCTCGTGCGCGATGACATGCACAAGCTCCGCATCTACAACCCGGCCCGGGGCACCAAGCTCGGCTCGTGGATCGGCATGATCTCGGTCAACGCCGCGTACGACTTCCTCCGCGGCGCCGGTCGGCGCCCGCTTCTCGACAAGGTCGACGGCCAGCTCGACCCGCACGAGGAATCGGATCGCACCCCGCTCGACATGCTGATCGAGAAGGAGCGCTGGGGTCACCTGAACGACCTGCTCTCCGACTTCACCGACAAGGATCGCCACTTCGTCGAGCTCTATTACAAGCAGGGTATGGAAGCGGAGGAGATTGCCTCCGCCATGCAGATCAGCTTGAAGACCGTCTATTCGAAGAAGCACAAGATCCGCGCGCACCTCGTCCGCTGCCTCCAGGGTCTGCAGGGCGACAGCCCGATCGCCGACCTCGCCGCCGCCGCGGCGTGAGACCCTCCTGGTCGAGATGAGCTCGACCAGATTCGTTGGCCCGATCCCCGAGCTGTACGACCGTCATCTCGGCCCCGTGCTGTTCGAGCCCTACGCGCGCGATCTCGCCGCGCGGATGCCGAGCACGGCGCGGCGGATCCTCGAGATCGCCGCCGGTACCGGCCGGGTGACGAGGCACTTGCTCGCGGGGCTCGCCCCCGGCGGTGACCTCGTGGCGACGGACCTCAACGAGCCGATGCTCGTCGAGGCGCGACACCGGCTGCCCGCGGATCCGCGGCTGCACTGGCAAGCGGCGGATGCGCAAGCGCTGCCGTTCGCGGCCGCCACATTCGATGTTGTCGCGTGTCAATTCGGGCTCATGTTCGTGCCCGACAAGGAGCTCGCGGTGCGAGAGATCCGGCGCGTGTTGAAGCCCGGCGGAACGGTGCTGCTCAGCACGTGGGATGACCTGGCGAAGAATCCCGCCAGCGACGCGCTGCACGAGCTCGCGTTTGCGGCGCTGCCGGAGAATCCGCCGATGTTCATGCGGACGCCGTTCTCGATGTCCGACGCCGCCGCGCTCCCGGCGCTCTTCAGCGGCTTCGCGAGCGCACGCGTCGAGACGGTGGCGCAGATCGCCGACGCGAGCTCGGCCTCCGACTTCGCCACGGGTCTCGTGCGCGGCAATCCGATCTGGAACCAGCTCATCGAACGCGCCATCGACGCGGATGCGTTCCAGACGCGTGTGGAGGAGCGCCTGCGCCGGGACTTCGGCGACGCGCCGTGCCGGTCACCGCTCTCGGCGCACGTGCTGACCGCCGTGGCGTAGTCAGTTCGGTTCCGCGCGGCGATCGAACACGGCGTACGCACGCACGATCATCTTCCCGTCCTGCATCACGGGGCCATCGAGGATGATGTGATCGGCGTAGCCGCGAAGACCTTCTTCGGTCTCGATCGCGGCGAGCGTCTTCGCCATCTCCTCTTCGGTACCGCTCATCGTCAGCAGGCACTGCTGCTTCTTGCACTCGGCCGAGTCCAGCTTCCCGATCCCGGTCGAGAATCGGTGCTTGATCTCTTCCTCGGTCGCGAGCGCCCAGGTGCCCTCGCGCACCTCGGCTTCGAACGCGCCCACCGCAGCGGGCGCGGCCGGTGGCGTCTCGGGGGCGGTGTGAACCGGCTGCGCTTTCGGCGTCACGTCGATTTTCGGGTCGCGGGGCGTGAGGTTCGCCGAACCTTCCGGGGCAATTTTGCGGGAGTCATCGGTACTTCCACTGCGGCAGCCGGCGGCGAGCACGCCGACGAGGATGACCAAGCAAGCTGTCATTCGCGGCTAGCGTAGCACTTGCCGCACCGACGCGCGCCGTGGCTAACTGGGCCGCCGTGAAACCAGCCGTGAGTCCGCCCGGCAAGCCCCACGACGTGGGGCGCGCAGCAAGCGATGCGCAGGTCGACGATGATCGTCCCCGCGTCGCGATCGCGAATCGCGCCGACGGTGGAGTGTTCTACTGGATCGGCAAGCTCTACGGCTTCGCGGCGATCGTGATCGTCGCGTCGCTGATGTTCGCCGCCGTGTGCGTGTACGGGTACTTCTCGATCCACGCGCCGCCGGTTCCGGATCTGACGCGCTACTCGAAGGTCGCACCGGCCGTGACGCGGATGTACGCGGCGGATGGCACGCTGCTCGGCGAGTTCGCGAAGGAGTGGCGCGAGCTCGTGCCGTACGAGCGGATGCCGAAGCGCCTGGTCGATGCGTTCCTCGCCGTCGAGGATCACGACTTCTTCGGGCACCGCGGCCTGTACTTCAAGGGCATCGCCCGCGCGGTGTGGGCGAACATCACCGCCCGGGACTTCGCGCAGGGCGGCTCCACGATCACGCAGCAGGTCGCGAAGCAGTTCCTCGGCAGCGAGAAGAGCCTGTCGCGTAAGGGCAAGGAAGCGATCATCGCGCGCCGTCTCGAGGCGCAGTACTCGAAGCAGGCGATCCTCTCCGTGTATCTCAACCACATCTACCTCGGCGCCGGCGCCTGGGGCGTGGGCGCGGCGGCGCATCGCTACTTCCAGAAAGATCTCGACAAGCTCACGCTCGCCGAAGCCGCGCTGATCGCCGGGCTCGCGAAGGCGCCGACGTTGTATTCGCCGATCCACCGCCAGAAGCTCGCGATCGAGCGGCGCAACATCGTCCTCGACAAGATGGCCGGCTACGGGCTCGCCACCGCCGACGAGGTCGCGGCCGCGAAGGCGGAGCCGATCAAGCTGAACCTGTATCGCGACGTGTTCCCGGATCGCATGCCGTACTACGCGGAGCACGTGCGCCGGTACATCACCGAGGCGTATGGCAACGACGGCCTCTTCGCGAACGGCATGACGATCGAGACCGCCGCCGAGCCCACGTGGGAAGCGGGCGCGTACGAGAACACTGATTTCGGTGCGCGCCATCAGGACAAGCGCCAGGGCTGGCGTGGCCCCGAGTGGCGCATCGATGGTCCGGCGCGCGAGATGTTCCTCGGGCGGCAGCGGAAGCTCTACGGCACGGGGCCGCTGGTTCCGGGCAAGCGGTATCTCGCGCTCGTCGATACGGTGAAGAGCGACGAGGCGAAGGTCCTCGTCGGTGATCGCACGCTGTCGCTGCCGCTGCGCAACATGCGGTGGGCGGCGAAGTGGCAGAGCGGCAACGCCGAGAACGACGCGCAGATCGATAGCGTGGGCCAGGCGCTCAAGCCGGGCTACGTCGTGTGGGTCACGCGCGAAGTGCGCTCGCTCGGTCGCTACCGCGACTGGAGCCTGCCCGATACGAAGAACCCGTCGTGGATCCCGAGCGACGATCAGCACGAGTGGGACGCGAAGCACGACGACGTGGTGCGCCTCGAGCAGGTGCCGCATCCGCAGGCCACGATCTTCACCGCCGACCACCACAACGGCTACGTGGTCGCGATGGTCGGCGGCTACGACTACGACCGCTCGGTGTTCAACCGCGCGGTGCAGGCGTGCCGCCAGCCGGGCTCGACGTACAAGCCGATCTACTACTCGCTCGGTCTCGATCAGGGCTACGGCTTCGACACGGTGCTGAACGACGTGCCGACGAAGATCATCGATCCCGATACCGGCGAGGAGTGGTCGCCGCAGAACCTCGGCGAGACCATGGATGGCGACGTCACGCTCGAGTACGCGCTCGTGTTCTCGAAGAACATCCCGTCGGTCGATCTGTTCCAGCGGCTCGGCGCGAAGAATGTCGAGGACTGGGCGCGCCGCCTCGGCTTCTCGACGAAGATCTTCGCGGACGACGCGCTCGCGCTCGGTGCCTCGTGCTCCAAGCTCGACGAGATGACGCGCGCGTTCACCGTGTTCGCGCGCAACGGCGCCTGGTGGCCGCGCCCCAAGGGCAAGGAGAAGAACTGGGTCTACGTGCGCCGGATCCTCGACCGCGATGGCAACACCATCGAGGACAACACGCTCGCCGACGACCCGCACCTCGGCGCCGCCGACCGCTTCGATCGCTTCGCCGCGCTCGGCGGCACGGTTGCGCCGCAGGCCATCTCGCCGCGCACGGGCTACCTCATCTCCAAGCTCCTCGCGCACGAAGTGACCTACGGCTTCGCGAACGTGCTCCGCGCGACGAAGATCGAGGCGGCGGGCAAGACCGGCACGTCGAGCAGCACGCACGACACGCTGTTCATCGGTTACACGTCGAAGTTCACCACCCTCGTGTGGATGGGCGACGACAAGAAGGAGCGCGCGCTCGGCAAGAGCGACGCCGCGTACATGACCGTGGTGCCGCTGTGGACGCGCTACATGTACGAAGCGGCGCGGAGCTTCCCGAACCCCACGATCCCGTGGGTGCTCCCGGCAGGCGTGAAGGCGAGCGATCGCGGCGATCACTCGAAGGGCGTGC
>Ga0247741_1000700_pt1 | contig 18360 bp, 22 predicted proteins | sample UWRJL213509R2_FD_180945 | JGI IMG/M metagenome (GOLD analysis project Ga0247741, IMG submission 180945) | Plant litter microbial communities from Arlington Agricultural Research Station in Wisconsin, United States - UWRJ-L213-509R-2 | ecosystem: Environmental > Terrestrial > Plant litter >... | reverse complement strand
ACCTTGTGAGGATGTTGGACGGCCGCATCGACGTTCAAGGCCTAGTGACAGACCTCAAAGCCCAGGGAATTTTGGATGGTATCAAAGAAGACGAACTGGCTCTAGGAAAAAATGTCTCTGTTGAGACCGAGGAGACAGGGGTGGGTGAAACCTCTAAGCGCCCCAAGACGGAGATAGCTGCAAAGAAACCTAGAAAGCTAGTGAAAGACGAACACAGAGAGGTCGGCGGCGTCAAATGGAGGATTTACAATCGCTATCTCCAGGCGTCGTCAGTTACCAACTACTTTTTTCACTTTATTCGTTACTCACCTCACCTAGCTCCTACTGGACATGGGCCACTTTAGGATTCCTCATATGTGTGACTCAGATTTTAAGCGCATCTGAAAAGCTGTGGATCAAGGTACATTCATTGCATCTTCACAGGTCTTCGCACTGACATCTGATAATCTGACTCGGTTAAAGACCTGGGGACAAGCCTACCATAACGCGACATCCCAGGATACCTACTCCTTTGTCTCTATGGCGAATCCTGACCGCGAAATTAATCCCCTTCACTCTCATATGCCAGTGCTGGGCACGAACCTTCTAGGAGTTCGGTGGCCCGATGCGTCAAGCCATCCCCTTTTTTATGTAGGCATATATGCAGCTATCGGTTTTGCCTCCACGGCTGCGAGAGTATTCTCATTCATCGCGCAATACACCGGTGCTTTGCGAGCGTCGCGTATTTTATTCAAGTATGTATCTGTTTTATACCCACTCTCGTTGCTTATTGTTTTCCCAGGGAGCTTCTGGTCACAGTCGTGAGAGCCACATTCCGCTTCCATGATACCACACCGCAAGGTATAGGTCTACCGCGTTTCTTGACGTAGCTAAAGGAGATTTACACAGGTCGGATGATCAACCGCTTCACCAAGGTGATTGTTTCATTATTTTTGCCGCAGAATGTGCTAACTTTTACAATCAGGACATGGAGACGATCGATTCCAATCTCGCCGGATCGCTTCAATCTGTCAACTCTTCGCTAGCTACCTTCGTCGCAGCTATTGTTATCATTGCGTGCGCTAGGCCAACTATCTGTCTTTTTTGCAGTTACTAATACTTTGTGCAACTGAAGGGTTGTGTTTCCGTATTTCTTGTTACCCGCATTCATCCTTGGTCTTCTGTATCGGGAGATCGCCATCGGATATCTCAATACAGGCAGAGACCTAAGACGCATGGAATCCAACACAAGGTCTCCCATCTTCTCGGACTTCGCGGAGATATTGGAAGGCATTGTCACGGTAAGGGCGTTCTCTGCCGAAAAGCGCTTCTTGGATGGTTTGCACACCAAAGTCGATCTCATGGTGAAGGTATGCGTAAAATTTTACCATGCGCACTTCGACTGACCGACGAATTTCTTGCTTCATAGCTGTGGTACACGTTCTGGATGACGAACCGCTACCTTCTGCTGAGCTACGACCTTTTTGGTTCTATTGCTGTTCTCATCACCATGTTGTTTTCAATTGCGACTCTAGGAAACAACGCTGGGTTGGCAGGTGTCTGTATCACGAGCGCCATGGGGTTCACTATGTCAGGTAAATGGAATTTGCGTGTATTTATTTCTGATTGACCAATACGTTTCAGTTTATTGGGCATGTCGTTACTGGACAAGTAAGTTCACCTCTATTTTTCTTCCATTATTGATCTCATTAGCCATTGATAGCGCTCGAGCTCGATCTCAAGTCAGTCATAAGATCGTTGTCGGGTTTTTGACCCCACTGATGCTGCTTGCCTTTAGTGCGGTCGAACGCGTAGTGGAGTAGTGAGTCGAACCACATTCAATTTTTCCACTATTCATGAACCTGAACATCACTATAGTTTGGATCTACCACAAGAGCCTCCAGAAGTCATTGAGTCGAACCGTGTCCCGGCTTTCTGGCCGTCAAGTTCAGGGAATGAGTCCCTCGTCGTCGTTGAAAACCTGGAGGTCAAGTACGCCCCAGAGCTCCCAGTTGGGTTAAGTGACGTTTCATTCACCCTAAAAGCCGGAGAGCGAGTAGGTCTGTTGGGACGCACAGGTCGGTCTTAGATTGGAAACAGAAGATGGAAGACTTACTTCCATGCATTCCGTACAGGAAGCGGCAAATCTACACTTGCGATGAGCATATTGAGATTTGTGAGTCACTGTTACAGGTAGAATTTTGGGTGTATTTCATCCATTTTACGCGTTCAGGTCGACCCGACAAAAGGGCGAATAATGATCGATGGAATCGATATTTCGAAAATTGGAACTCACGATTTACGTTCACGTCTAGTGAGTAGTGTATTATGATTCCGCACATATTGGTCCCTCAAATATTACGGCATACCCAGACCTTTATACCGCAGGTATGCACGTTTTACTGTTTCAAGGTCATATCCGACTGCCCCCCTCTAGGATGCGACTTTGTTCTCGGGTACGATCAGGGAGAACCTCGACCCATTTGGTCTGTATAGTACTTCGTCGTACCTGAGCCAGCCTAACGAGCGAGATGGGACAGGCGAACACACCGACGCAGAGTGCTTGGATGTCCTCCGCCGCGTCCACCTAATCACAGACACTGAAAATACTCAAGACCTGGAATCTTCCTCCATCGAACGCGAAGAGACTACGGAATCTGTATCTGTTGCACCAACAGAAGTAGATACAAAGACTCAGATTACCCTTGAGAGTAAGGTATCCCCTGGAGGATCGAATTTCTCACAAGGCCAAAGGCAACTTATCGCGCTCGCGCGTGCCCTTCTTCGGCGCAGCTCCATCATTATTCTTGATGAAGCAACAAGTAGCATTGATTTTTCTACTGATGCGAAGATTCAAACCACAATTCGCCAAGAATTCACAAATTCCCTCCTCATAACCAGTGTGTCCCATTTCTCACTGTTCTTCGTTATATTCTGATCTACCGTCATAATATCGCTATTAGTCGCCCATCGACTCCGCACAGTCGCAGACTACGACCGGCTTCTTGTGCTAGATAAAGGACAGGTCTGGCCCTTGCACCTCGAATGGCCCTCATATTGACCTTCTTGGCTTTTCAGATCGTGGAGTTTGGGGCACCTGGAGATCTTATTGGAAAGGAAGACGGCATTTTCAGAAACATGTGCATCGCAAGTGGTTCATTTGGAGAACTTGAAGCGATCGCCAAAAAAGCCCAGTAGATCCAAAGTGCTGTCATGATCGTTTAAGTTTCCAGAGGTTCAATATCACAACGTCACCCCATTAGCTTATAGATACCCTTCCTTGCGGCTTGTGCGGTCTCATTCCATTTTCAGGATTAAAGAACACAATACGTAACAAATCAATCGCTGGGGAAAGCGTCATGAGGTCTGTCGCTCCTGCATGCCACGAAGAACGATAACTCGTCACGCGTATCAGTGAGGTTCACACTGGCGAGTCCATGGTTCTCCGCCCTGGGAATGAGTTTACCTACTCACTCAATTGCAAATTTGGCTGCATTGGTTGCAACGATCACTAAAATTATACGCCCAAAGTTTTCTGAAACCAGGTTGCTGCTAGTTGTTTTCCAGACGCACATTCAGGAGGAAGCCTGACCTTGGACCTTCTATTTTAGGCTCTATATATTGCCTCATGACTGCACGTTTTGGATGATCAGCAGCCTTTTCTCCGAGGAACCTTCAGGCACTCCGAAATAGTCTTTTTTCTCGCTGATAGGATGATGATAGGCATCCTTTTGACGATTCAAAGGCTTTGACGGAGACTCGGAGGGTTTCTTTCTGCCATGACAAGATCCGTATTCGGTTCGGTCTGAGAATCTCGGCGCCCTTCACGCCGTCAAGTGGGGTTTACTCCCCGCTTTGCCCTCACAGGCATTGCGAGGTAGTTCTTTGCAGCCGACTTACCACCTGGTCAACCTTGGACGATGAACAAATTTCAGCTTCGTCCAGCCCTTCGGATGTGTCGCATCATGTCTGGGACATCCTCGCATGTTCTCCAGTCTCCCCGCGACCCAGAGCCACCTTTATGGTTATAAACCTTGCACCAGGAAAGATCTTGTCCGCGATCGTACACGGTGACCACAAAATGCGGTCACATCCGCCTTCAGCACTGCGTCTTGTTCTTTTCTTTACCGCAACGATTGTGAGTATTCAAAGTTTAGTACATGCTGTGTGAACGCTAATTCATCCTCCCAGGCCTCCATCCACTTTATATTCGGCTTTATTCATGGGGAGTATGGTCGAGCCACTTCAGTATCCACCATTGCATCGACTATCAAACATAAATTCTACTCTCAAGACAACGATGACTCTCCTGTACCTCCCATTGTGCCCAATGACCAGGTTTACTCCGATAGACGTGAAAACGCGACTTTCGTCATTCTTTGCAAAAACAACCAAATTTGGGATGCCGTTCGCTCTATTCGGGACATCGAGGATAGATTTAACCACAAATATCATTATCCCTATGTCTTCCTGAACGAGGTGCCCTTCTCTGAGGAATTCAAAGTGTGAGTTTAGGTTGTCGCCCTTCAAACTTGGCTTATTCGGATTATCGCTGCAGCACTATCCTAAATGTCGTCTCTTCTAAGGCGGAATTTGGTCAGATACCAGGTTCTCATTGGTTTCAACCCGGTTGGATAGACAGCAATAAAGCTTACGCCACTCGGGTCAAAATGGAACAGGAGGAGATCATCTATGGAGGTGAGTCAAACCTGCAAACAATAGGCCACTTTATCGTTTAACATATCAAATAGGAAGTCTTCCATATCGCAACATGTGTCGATTTAACTCGGGGGTGAGTTTTTCCTGAACGATATAGCCGGAACGTTTGACAAATAATACGCTAGTTCTTCTTCAGAAATCCACTGATGCAGAAATATAAATGGTACTGGAGGATCGAGTGAGTTATACTATGTATATCTCTACACTCAATTTACGAAGTCTCCTCCAGGCCAGGTGTTCGTTTCCACTGCGACATACAATTCGACCCCTTCCGATATATGGCGGAACAGAACAAAACCTACGGTATGCTATTTCCCATTCCATGAGTTTCCAGCCCTTAACCTATGTCCAGCATTCACGATCTCCATGTATGAATACGAAGCTACGATCCCTAGTCTGTGGGGACACGTCCGAGGTTTCCAGAGCTTCTTTTCTGTGTGGTTTTTCTCTGACGGATTTATATGTCCAGACTTCATGCGGTTATATCCTCAGCATATCGCACCCGATAACGCACTAGGTTTTATATCAGACGATGGTGGAGAGAGATACAACCTATGTCACTGTGAGTAATATATCTCATCCGACCAAACTCTCTGGGCCTCAGTAGACATTCTCATTCGTACAGTCTGGAGTAACTTCGAGATCGCAGATATGGACTTTTGGCGCAGCGAGGCTTATATGGCATTTTTCGAGTTCCTAGATTCTAAGGGAGGGTTCTACTACGAGGTTGGCGTCACACACTCCTCCGAGACTCAGAGCGCTAAACTAAACTATTCTAGCGATGGGGCGACGCACCTGTTCATTCAATAGCAGCCGCAATTCTAGCACGTCGCGATCAGATCCAGTTCTTCGACGAAATTGGCTATGAACATCCACCATACACGCACTGTCCCAAGGATGGCAATAATTTTATAACAGGGAAGTGTACATGCGATCCAACGAAGAATTTTGGTGCGTTTGACCTTTGTTCCAAGGGATACGTACCTGTCAACTGACTGTCGAATTTCCAAGATTTCGACGGCATTTCTTGTCTTAATAAATTCAAGGCCTTCATGAGTTCGTAGAAATATTTTTATGCCAAGGCCATCTCCGCATTTTATTGTAGCAACTAGCCAATTTTACTTCACTACCTTGCTTTCAGCTTTCAGCCCAAGGCTACGGGCTCAGCGGAAGTACAGGTACGAACGTTCGACTGTCGGGGCCAGTTGTGAGTCAAACTACGTCACAGGTGTCAGACTTTGTCTGACGGCTCAGATGCCGTTACAAACCGCACTGACTCTGAAGCGTTGAAGTCACAAGTTATCCACTTGCATCCACTAGTCATCCGTTTGCCACAGATATAATTCTTCTAGATCGCATATTAACTTGCAGGGTTCCTAGAACCGATGGCGACTCCACGGTATCCAACCAAGCAGTATCTAGCCGGAGATTTCGTCTCGTCGGCTGGCTGTGTCCTCTTCCGACAGTTGTCGGGGGAACCACTGGAAATCTGCATCCTCCACCACCTCACACGAAATGAATGGCTACTCCCCAAAGGACGCAAAGACCGGGGTGAAACCATCGAACAAACTGCAATCAGAGAGACATACGAGGAAACGGGCTATCCATGCCGATTATGGCCACAACGAATGCCCACTCGTGCTCCTGTCCCAGGATCAGCAGGGGATGCAGGGCATGGGATGGTGATAGGCGATGCATTAGTCGAGCCCATCGCTGTAACGATCAGGGATTTAGTGAAAGGCGACATCAAGATGATATTTTGGTACATTGCGTTAGTGGAGGAGGGTATACAGAAGGTGGAGGGCACACAGATGGAGAACGAGAATTTTGAGTCGGTGTTCATGCAGGCGGACGAAGCGGTGAGGCAAATGACGTTTGATAGTGATAGGGATATTGTGAAGAAGGCCTTAGAGATTGTTCAAGGGAACGCATAATGTAGAGTATGTCAATTTACAGCTTTCGTGCAATGTAGATGACCAATAGGCGTACTTATCTAATCGTGGTTGAATACTACCATCAGCCGGTTTCCCTTATCTCTCACATGAGTGATCACAACTTCGAGTTAGGATCAGGGCGAGGATTTAAATTGAGGAGAGGCTGATCAGTAATCTGGGAAGTACCGTACATGGCCCTTGGTGTCGTGCCTTCGGCAGCTAGCACGTAAAGTTTCGTCATTCCTACTAGGAACAGAATTTGGGGATATATCCAAGCGCGAGTTGATCGTAGATTTCTTTGCGTGCGGTCCAGTCGATCAGTGAGGTCAAGGCGAGTCTTAAAGATCCACTATATCCAAGCGATGACGGAGATTTGAAAGTAGAGTGTCTTGCTGGTGGTTTCCAGAGAAAGAGTACCTCAACGTGGTACTGAATGCTGTATGCAGTCAAAGAATCTAGAATCTAGAGCTAGCAGATGCTGTCTAAGAATGAACGAATATCTTAAGCTCGTGCTCCGAGATCAATTTCGGAGAGCAGAGCGCCAGAGCAACTTCGAAAAGGGAATATCTTAGAGAAAGCCTGAGGCCTGAGTGCCAGTGTGATCACGAAGCAAGCCCGTTTAAGATTTAGAATCTGGAATGAAAGACCGTTTTACAAAATATTTATTGCATTTATTTACGTAGGTGTGTATGTATATCTCGCAGGGTTGTTAGTCAAAGTTCCTGATAAGTCACTTTCGCCGACATGCTGCATAACTTGAAATGTACTTGATCTCGTATTTGAATGCTCCTTGAATAACATCCTCCATTTCAGACTTCAGGCTTCAAGCTTTCAGGTCTGGCGTGCACTTCTTTGGTTAGTATATCGCGCGATCCTCAATACATCTGTTTGTGGGCACAAGTAAGTATGCTGTTCATCGACACTTTGATGCACGAGGCGCGGTCCATATAAATGACGTCAGGTGTCGCCTAATTCGTATCTCCGGCGTTCAGATAATCACACCGAGGCATCCATGTCTCCTTCATAGCCCCATTCAATTCATCCACAGGTACATATAAAAGGACGACCCAGGCGACGATCCAGGTTACCGATTCAATCTTGAGTCTGCTTACTCGTCCCTTTTCGTTCACAATGAAGCTGCTATCGTTGTTTACTCTCGCGCTCTCTTCGTCTTTCACTCCGGTTCTATGTAATCTACTTGACCACTCGACTCGCCACAACCACCAGGACTCGGAGCTCGTGCAGTTCTACAAAAGGGCATACCAGTCGGATTCTGGCCCGGGTGCGATCAGTTTCCGTGATGCGATTGCGCCTGATGGAGTCTTCTATACGAATGGGATGCTCCTTGGTGAGTAAATGCAGCTACTGGACGAGATATTGTCTCGGCTAAACACAGGCTTTATCTAGAATACGAGGCTTATGATGCCACTAACACTGTGTTCTTCACGCTGTATAAAAGCACTGAGGTGGGCTACAATTAATGACCGTTGATCCAACCTAACATCGAACTTGTCAATAGTTCACTTTTTCAGATATACTCGAACAGCCGAAGATTAATGGAACCTCTGGCGAAGGATTCGTAGCCGCCATTGTTCACTTCAAGGGTGAAACCAAGAAGGGGTACGTTGACTTTCATTTCTACTTAACGGAAAGATTCTGTGAACTAACGGCCCTATCTCAGTCATCACGATTCCTATACCTCTCATGTAAGCAAAGTTCTATCCATGAATGACTCCAGCGACCAACTGAGATTTTAAGGCTTTGCTAACAATCGAGAAACGAGATGGGAAGCAAAAAGTCACGCAGATATTTGAGACAGTTGATATCAGCAATCTGTCTGTTTATAATTCCTCTTGACACGAAATAAGCCACGGACCTCGCCTTGGACATGTACCTACAATGATGAACTGAAAAGATATTTGTACGAAGGAGCTATGTTTTCCTAAGATCTTCTGCTGATGCGTAAATATAATTACTGACTCAACATACAGACCAAGACTTGAGTAGCTCTAGGCCATGGATGAGCGCGATGGTCATGAACAACATCCGAAATTAGTATTGGACAGAGTATATGAGTACCTATAAAATGTTTCATCTTCCACTGGCAAGCACCAAAATCCGGGAGCCTTCTTCGCCAAAAGCTGATAACGGTGGGGTGCGCGTTCGGCAGGAAATTGGCTGGCTCGACTGGTGGCCGTGATCCATAAGTCCAGATGTTCAGTTCTGCGTAAGCGCTGACCTAGCCCTCCCATCCAAGGCGCACCTTGATGGTTGGATGAAAGAAAAGGAAGAATGCGATCACCTTAGGTAGGTCAATGCCGTCACTTGTAAAAGAAGGTCCGATGATCAATGTTTCGAGGACTGGGAAAGCGCGTTCGCGCGAGAAGTTCACGTAGAGACTAGAATTGGTGGGTAGTTACGGGATGACGAGGTCAGTCAATGTTTGAGATGAGAATTTGAGAAGCGATTGCAGGATCTTCGAGGCAATTTGAAATGAATCCGGCCAGGTACCTATATGGATGTTGCAAGTCAACCAATCACTGAGTAAATCGGATAGCTGGATTAGACTCACAGCAGGATCCCACCACTTCACTGAGCGAAGACCTTCGATGAAAAGGGCGCATCCTCGATATAATCGGACCATTCCATTGTGTGACACTCCATATCTCTCAAGAGTTTGCAATGTGCATTCCCGTTACATGCAAAACCGTAGGCAGGGTTCGCAGCCCAATTGCGGCTGAAGTGGGTGGCCGGACCGCGATTTTCTCCCCCTCACTCTTCTGATTCGAACCCAATGCCCCCACACCACCACGACCACCAAATCTAGTCGTGTGTTCCAAGTTCAGGTTCAAGTGAGAAATCTTGGAGGAATCTACGGTTTTGCATGTAGCTGTCAACGTGTAAACGAAAGTGGTCTCCTCCTCGGCTGGCACAAAAGGAGGGCATCCGCATAGGGTCTAGGCATAGGCTGCGAAGGTTGTTCGTGTACTTGAGGATGTCAAGCGGGTTAAAAAATGGCCTAGGTTTGGAGCCAGCTTGACTGTTGGAGATGAATCCCGTTTGGACCTAAGCAGCACCAGTGAGGGTCACCAAATCCAGCTGTTGAACCACAAGAGGGACTCGTTCCCCGCTAACAGTCGATCCCAACAAATCGAGAGTAGCGGCTCGCGCCTTGGAGACCCCGTCGGCCTTCTCAACGTACAAAATCAAGTCACGATATAGAAGTGGTCGGACGACATCTAGATGTAGCCATTGATACTTACGGGTACGAGAGATGGAGGTACTTGTCGAAGTGAAATTGACGCGATGTTGAACCATGGGAGATGTGGGAAAAGATTATATTCACGTGATCGCGACGCGCAATATGGATTCGAATCGTCCCTGTGCAGTTATGGCATACGAAATTGTAAGTAATCTTTGTATGACATTATTCCCTCAACCAATGGCTTTCAATTACTATGGCCGCAGAATGTTAGCGGTGCATGCCATCCGTTCAATTGTCAGTCTCTAATCCGTGCGGACTTATCATGACATCGACGTCATCATATCTTCCGATTCTCCAAAAACCGCAGGTGAACGGTTGTTGCTTCCTGCTGCCTCCCGTCATCTCCCTCCGCTATGCTTCTAGCAGAAGATTTCTCAGAAGTTACACAGAGCCGCTCAGTGGATCTGCACGAGGATATATGGCGAGAAATCTTTCTGCAATGCATCGACGAACCTTCGGAGTCGACGTACATGGGAATCCCTCCAGTGTTACTTATCATATGTCAAGTGTGCTCGAGCTGGCGTGTGCTCGCCACTTTTGCGCCGGAGCTATGGGCGAGGCAGACCATCACATTGGGGAAAGGCATAACGGGACTCGTACCACGCAGGGAATGGCTGGACTTGGCATTTCACCGGGCGAGGGGATATCCCCTTGATCTACACCTCAGTGGCGGTATCGAGGCACCTTCACCACCGATTTACCAACAAACCAACATCTCTTCCCTCATCGGCCCAATGCTTTCTCGAATTCGTAAACTCAACCTCAATCCCACCGACTTCTTCACCCGCGAAGACCTCGCGAAATTACCGGAGTCAGGTGCACACCAGCTCGAAGAGCTCATACTCACTGGACCTTCCTGCGGTTACTCGCATCGACCAAATCCGCTCTGCTCACGTATCTGGGCGAATTCCCATCGCTTACGCCGACTCTCTATTTATCACAGACTCGACTGCGACTTTGAATGGTTGAACGTTGGCCTGATGATTCCTTTCCACCAGCTCACACATATCCATATCGACTCGCTTATATCCATAGCCCAATGTTTGGCCGTATTGCGGGCTTCTCAGGATCTTCGCTCGTTCGAAATACACAGGCTCAGTCGTTTGGTGCCATCGGAAAAACCATGTCGGGAACCGGTCGCTGTCCTGAATCTCGAACACCTATACCTGCAAGCGGATGCAAATCGCTCCATGGGTCCCAGTTCGAAATCTCTTTTGGACCTTCTATCTCTCATAGAGGCACCATCTCTCTCCCACCTCCATCTCAATGGATTAGATACTAGCGAATTTGGATTTCAAGACGCTTCCATCTACAAATCCGCGCGCCGACTGATGGTTCTGAAGTTGGCCGTCGAATATCTGTTCCCAGAAGACATCCTTGCACTTCTAGAAGAGCACGGAATGCATCTCGAAGTTCTTGAACTCAAACTGTCATCATCAAGGGATGTTTGGTGTTACTCCTCAGCAGGGGCAATGAATGAAGTCATCAAGCGTCTCGATGTCTGGGACGAAGATAGCCAAGCATTCGCCCTCTGTCCCAACTTGAAGCAGTTTGCGATAAATTCAAACTCACTCAATCACGCTAGACAAGAGCAAGGAATGCCCAGGTTCACTCCTTTCGTCGACATGATCGAACATCGATGGAGCAAGGGTCGGCTCAGGAGGGTCACAGTTTACGACTGCGACCCATCGAGTACGCCTCCTCAGGATTTGACTCGCCTGATGGATTTGAAGAATGAGGGAATGTCGGGTATTTTTATCTCGGATACTAGAGATTAGAGAGAACAGAGAATTAGACAGTAGAGATTTTCGCAATGCATACAGTAATTTACGGTAGCCGATAGATGTCAATTTGCATCTGGCTCCTTGATCCCAACTTGAATGCGGCAAGCGGCGCAGCGAGGAGGTGGCCTGCAGGTACAAGTCCAATGCAAAGTTTTGTGTTTAGTCAGGCTTGGTTCACCCCTCCCTCCTTGTGAGTAACTTTGAACCACCCATACGTCCATTATTTACAAACTGCTCTCCACAGCTTCTAGGAATCCGTCTCAGTATAGCGATGAGCTGTACGTCATGTGGCAGCCGACAATAGTACATGGCCGTGACCTCGTCCAAACCTGAGCCATGCAGGTTGGCTAATGGAGAACCATGCGGGCTCTGCCAACTTGAAGAGCTAACTCGGAGAGCATCGATGAGGAAGCTCAAGCCCCTGGATCGTCCCGCTGAACCATGTTGAAGAAGATCACGAACGCCACGACCATTGCATCCGGCACCTGCCTATCGAGCTCACTTCTCAAATATTCACATGCTGCCGGCCTCAATGGGCACTCGGTCAAGATCCAATCCATATTGCGCTTCTCTGGAAAGGCTCAGAAAGTCGGTGCACTCAAGCGTTCAACATTCCCTTGGGCAGCCTTTCTGCCCAACTTCCCATCGCTTCTCGTTGGCAAACGCGCCACCCGCGCCCAGTCAGTCAGTATTCAGACCTATGCCTCTCAGATCGATTGATACAGACTAGTCGAATCTGACCCCAATCAAAAGCGATGACCTCTGTCAACGAATAGATTCTATTACAAAGGGCACCCCGCTTTGGCATCACATGCGGATTTGATGTGCTTTACTCCGGTCTGGCCCAAGGGTTGCCTCCACCAAGCCAACGCATCACAGCATACGATGGGATAATTGTCGAAGAAGAAACCGCCGAAAATTCCTTGATCTCCTCAATCTCCCCTTACTGGTTTCTCTATCATACGATTCCGAATCCAACCGGCTTCTCAATGTATCAGCCTTCCTGGGGCGTTCTGCCTGTAAGTTGACAGCCCTCCTCTGCGATATGAGTGGCAACCTCTAGGATTGGCACCTCTTTTGCAAGCATTGAAGAGGCTGGAACATATTGGGGATTTCATTAACAACGCACTCCAAGACCTTCACTTGAACCTCCTGCCGAACTTGCGCTAGCTGTTGACACATACTGACCGTGTTTCTTGGCGTAACTTTTCTTGTCGTGTCCCCTGAAGACACCCTCAGTTCATCTGACTTACTACAGTACATCAATCCAAAGGAGGAATCATTATGGGTTGATCAAGAGTCAGCTCGTCGTTTACAAGATCTCTTCAGGAACAGCCTGAATATAAGATTGCCTGCAGATTTCGCGGTGAAGAGGAAGACTACGACTTTCTCGTGTGGTCTGTGCAAACTCGAATGTCGCAAATTACAACTCTCGCACACACAGAATTCTTCGGGAAACGCACAAGGGGAGGAGGATTCGGTGTAGGGTATCGCTTGACTGTTGGTCATTGGTGAAAACTCCCCCTTTCCTCGTCATATCCATCACCACCACCCGTCTTCATCCTCGATCCAAGTATTTATAGTACTATGAACAGCGACAGAGCGCCCATTCGCATTCCTTGCTATATTAGCTGTCCTGTACTTCATCGCAGTGGAAAACACCTCCAGAGAAGGACAATGCGCAGCCAGCACTCTTGCGATGTCCACGAAGCTCGTCACCATGTGGTGTTCTGCCCACTGGTTGTGAATGTGAATCTCGCGTAAGAGAGGAAACTTGGTAAACATTGTTATGAGTTCCTTTTTTGATAAAGTGCATGTAGTAAGGTCATGTTCATCGTTGATACTGTGACGACCTACCGATAATCCAACGGTATCGGGAATGCCCCCTATCCAGACTTCTAGTTCGGGGAACGTGGCTGCATAACCTGACATGTTCTCTAAAAAGGGAGCCAGAGCTCTCCGATGCGACTTGTGATGATTATGCCAGAGCGTTTTAAGTCCCGGAGCACCGCCAACTTGGTCAAGTGCTTTGAGGGTATCTGTAAGCTGTTTTCTGGATCTTCCTTTTGTACTGAGACCGATTTGAAGCTCGTCGAGATTCTTGATGACATCGGGGCAACGCCGAGCCAATGTACGCAGGGTCGGCGCATACGCCCGAAGAGAGACGAGATTGGGTAGAAATCCTTGGGTTAAAGGTTCAAGTTCAAGAGGAGGAGGTGAATCATTCTGTTCCGAGGTGTCCCCGTTCACCTCCCACTTGACGTCGGCGTAGCCAATGGCCCCAGAGGAGTCGACGTTCCATCCTAGCTGTAACCGTTTGATGGTAGGGTGCATGGAAAGAAAACGTACGAGAGCTATCTTGACCTTGTCAGAGTAGGAGCTGGGCCACCCACCGAGAACGAGCGTTTCGAGTAGAGGATGACGAACGCTGAGTGAGTATGGAATAAATTTTGATAATTCAATGGACCCGTCTTGCGAAGGCAGTATTAGGTGCGTGATGGTGTTTGCTGATGCCACGAGTAGAGACCGCAAAATGTGGGAAGAGAATACCTTCACCGGGCTCCCTATAGTACCTAGTTTCAGCCCAACGAAGAAGTTGAAGAAGGCAATGGAAACACACCCTTCTTATTTTCCAGCCTAACTCGCCGCACGCCCGTAAGCGGTAGATAGAGTGGGTTTGAGAAAAATTCCACTCTACGCAGCTCGATGTCTCTGAGTTCTTTGCAATATGTTTGCAACAAGTTGACAAACTTGAGGTGAGTCGGCGTTTCATTCTCGGGCCAGGAGGAGCGGATAACCAATCTGGATATGTTGGGCATGTAAGGGAGAACGTCCAAGAGAAGACTGAAGGTGTGCATTGGGGGCTTTGTACACGGCTCGTCGTCGGATCCACGCGAAAGCTCAAACGTTCCTTTGAGAATCAAGGTTTGCACACACCCCGCAAGTGGTGCGGTTTTCGAAAGCATCTGCAAGGTCGCACGTGAAGCATCGTGTCGTCGTCGATATTTCTTAGCGGCGGTGTCCTCGTATATCCATAGTAGCAGTGACTTGTACACAACCAGACGTACGGCGCTCAGATGAAATGAAGATGCGAGAGCAAGTGCGAGGGCAGCTGAACGCGATGTGATTGAGGCGATGTACATCCATATTTCGATTGGGAGTTGCTGGCTGTCCATTGAGGAAACGAATATTCTTCAAGTTGTATTGTTCTATGCGATGTGGATGGAAGCAGAGATCGAGCTATGCGTTATGCGCGACGTTTAAAAGTCAAATTTGAACATGAGAAGTCGTGGGGAAACTTCCGTACAACACGTGGATTACACGTGGATTCAATTAGTGGTATGCACAGCCTTTTCTAGATTCTTACAGTCTCATGAATAACGACAATCAGTAGATACCAATACGACTCGGAAAGACCCAAATGTGGACAGCGCTTAGTACTTGGGAAGCTGAAAGGATTAAATTACTTGGAAGATTTTTATACGAGGGCTTCAATTAGTTATTCAGCAGGAAAGGCATTATTGATGGCTCAGAACGGAGAAGAATTGCATCGCAAAATGAGTATAGCTCAAGAGCCTCTCAAACTAAGTACATGGATCTATTTTTAGATTCAAACAAAACAAGCGCTCGCCGTTCACGAGGGTGAAGCGGCTTGACGACCCAAGATCATTCAATCCAATCCAATTCACACACGCGTCTTGAGCTCCACCTTCAACTCCCCAGCATCATTCCACCCCCCACTTAACTCAACCTCCTCCCATCTCCTCCATACATTATGGAAGTACCAAACCAACGCCATCGGCATGCACGCTAATAGTCCGATAATGAACGTCACGGAAACTTTCAAGTACAGCTGAGAGTACAGGTATGTCCACGCCGCAGCGCTGACTGTGAATGATAGGGCTGTCCAGATGAAGAGAACCATCGGGAGGCTCTGCAGATAGAGCGCAGACAGTTAGCATCCCGGTAGGTGGGGTGATCCTCGATCTCCTCACCTGAACGACTGAGAGGATATCGATGTTCCCTTTCACAAGCCGGACATACGCAATCTGTAAGGTAAAGACAATTCTCAACCCACGGACAAAGTCAACTTCTGGTTAAAATATAAACTCACAGCCTGTGTAACACCCGAGGAAGACAATGGTTGTACAACGTCGTTGGACACGCTGGGTTGGTGTATCCAAATTAAGATCATACAACTCAGGATACCGCTCAACGAGAAGTAGATTGAAAGTAGGCCGGATAGGCGGGCGACTGCACCCGCTGTTGGTTGGAGCGGGACGCCACTTTCCGTGGTGGGGGTGAAACCTGGGAGGGCTAGAAGGGATACGGTAGCACTATATACAAGGAAGGCACGCCAAAATGAGCCAAAAGCCATATTTAACAGGAAAGAAAAGCATGCTTACGATAGGATGAGCGATAGCTAGCCGCCAGTGAGCATGGGGGGTTCTCTAGAATCTGAATATCAAACGCGTACCACCACACTCAACTGCGTCCATCCCGTGACTAAATTCGGAATAAACCCATTCCACAGTTTCACTAGATCGCTGTCGTTCGCTTTACACAGCTCCAGGAGTCTATCGCGATAGCTCGTGGGCATCCTGAAACAGAGTCCCCATGCGAGGACGGTCCAGATTATTTTGCGGTGCGGAGGTGCTGGGTTGGGCGGGACGAGGAGGTGGTGGAAGATGGGTTTTTGGCTGGGTTTGTTCCGGAATATGGCCCAGACTAGGTGGGAGTGGGAGTGTGTGTGTGTGTAGGAGTAGGGTGGAAGTGGATGTGGAAGTGGAAGTGGAAGTGGATGTCAGTTTGGAGGTGCAAAAGCAGCAGCCTAAGGGTAGCTTACCGAAGGACCCAAAGACGCGGTAAATGGCGTACCAGTTGGCTGGTCCTACATTGTGGTTTCTCTTAATACTGGTAGAATCTTGATCTTGCTCGTATCGAACGGAACTCACTTTCAAGTTGAACCAGTCCAAGGAAACGATCAATCTCCTCCACGGTGTGTATATAATCTCTCCCCGGAAACGTCAAATGATCTGGTATAATTTTTTCGAAACGACGTTGGGTTTAGCACTTCCAAAACCATTCGCGTTACTGTTACTGTCGTGCTCACCGATTTGCCATTTGACGAGTATAGTCATCGCAGCTAGCTGTGCGGCCGTATATATATGAGTATATCAGAATCAGTTGCGATTTATGAGTATGCGCTGGCAAAGGGGGGGAAATAAATAAAAATTAAATCATACCTGCCCGATGGCTTCTGCAGGGAGGTGCGATTTATGTGTCCATTGTATCCATTCCACGTAATCGCTCCAGCTGAGATTGACTCCATTTTCCGTTCGGGGCGTACCCTCTTTACGTGTGACGCGCTGTGCGAGGTGGTCGACCTCGTACCAAGACTTCAAGTGCAAATTCGAATTGGGGTACGGCGATTGCGTCCCACGGCAATCGACCTGGTCATCCCGATCGACTTGAATCTCCAAGATAAACTCGAGCTGCGGTTTCGTTTTACGTGCTTTTATTGCCAAATCTATACGTTCTTTCAAAAGGTCGTCGGTGACGGGATATGTATCTGACCTCGGGCCTGGGCTCGAGCTGAACCCAAAAGTAGTGCTGAGGCATGCTTCGCGATTGAAGTAGTATGTGGCTCCGACGTGACCATCCCAGAAGAATTGATATCGAGTCCAGCCATCTGGGGTTGGGATAGCCTGAGATGAGTCGTGATTGGAGTTGGCTGTGGTATTTGATAGGGATGAGAGGCTGAGGTAGCTTGGACCAGGGGCTTCCATATTAGAGAGAACAGTAGAGGTGCTTCAGGTCGAAGTGCAAGTAGTAATCCGATGTGTGAGGGAGATAGTCAAGGGAAGAGATCTAGAGTCACTAGGCGTTCCTTATATTATAATTATATCTGGGGGCTAGAATTACACGTGTATTTAGATGAATAGATACATGCTTGGTACTCGTCGTCGTAATGGCCTATAGATCCTAGATGTACACGTATCTGAGAATCTTTACATTATTGAAAAACGTCGAATCGTCATTCATGCTAGGCTTGACAGTTGCATTTGGGCTAATACGGTAGGCCGGGTCGCTGCGGTTCAACCTTGATCGCGAGTATGGGGACACCCAACGCTGTCTAACTGACCACACCTTATGCCATGCACATATACATATATCAAGTATCTAAGGCTATTTTTCACCCTCCATAGAGCATATATGTAAGGTATCCTACCTGCCTACGCACGGAAATTGACTCGAACGCGATCTCAATTAGCGCCCGGCACCCCAATTCGGAAGTACGTATCAACATCACGCACCGACTCGTCGACAACCCTACATCCAGCAGCCCCTACAAGCCCAGACCCTCTCGAACGACTGGTTTTTCATTTCTATCTATCTTTTCTCCTTATTCACGACGGGATCCGCGTTGGTTTCCAGGTTATGATCTTTTATTTTGACCTTTCTCTGATTTTCCGACTCATTTTATCACGAGGACTATATTTCTACTATATCTATCGACTGCGGACCCCTTTCACCTCTGGCTCCTGATATTTTATACCCCTGAATACTAGCTACGAGTAGGTATAAAAACTACCTTGTATCGTAGGATAGCTTCAGTGAATCCCACGACCTTCACTCACCAGCCCGAAGCACGACGAACTAAGAAGTTAAACCAAGT
>Ga0247741_1000699_pt1 | contig 18372 bp, 23 predicted proteins | sample UWRJL213509R2_FD_180945 | JGI IMG/M metagenome (GOLD analysis project Ga0247741, IMG submission 180945) | Plant litter microbial communities from Arlington Agricultural Research Station in Wisconsin, United States - UWRJ-L213-509R-2 | ecosystem: Environmental > Terrestrial > Plant litter >... | reverse complement strand
CGCTGTGCTGAGATTGAGGAACTTGCCAGGTAACTACTGTCATTGAGTGCTTCGGTATATTCACGAACTTGGCGTCGCCAGCTGAACTCTGGACTGATTGGCTGAAATCCATCTGGAACCTCGTCTTGTCCAGGGTTTATGCCAGTGGGATCGTCAGCAGGGAGGCATATATTGAAGAGGAAATCAAACTCTCCCGACTCCGTAAAGAACCCAACATCCCCAATAGAGATTCCTCTGGCCTGATACTCTCTGGATGTGTTGGTGCTTGCCTGTGGGACCCAGAGCGGGTACCCGCGTTTTTCGTTTAGGAGGTGCTCAACATAAATTTCGTTACAAGGTTTTGAAATTGAAAGCGATTGAGGCAATGAAGGCTGCTGCGTCAGCATGAGCAACCACATTTCTCTCCAAATATTCAACCAAAAACCTTACATTATCATCTCGAGAAGGGTGAGCCTGTGACGACGGCACCATCTCGCTTTGCACTGAGTTCTGAGGCAGAGGGGCGACCGACATTGATGCGGGCTCTAAACAATGAATCGCAGGACTCACACTGCTGCTTGCTTGCACACCTGCCTCTATACTTCGAAATGAGTACCAGTTCTGATGACAACGCTACATTTGACTCGCCATTGACAACCAAAGTTGCATTCACATGAAAGTTCGGGATTGTGAAATGATTATTGGTGGCCGTAGTATCTGTAGACGATGCGAATAACGAAACCCTGTGGTAACACGAGTGCAGCATTAGACCAAGGCAGTTAATATTGTTTGAAGTCGTACTGTGGTGAAGATGGGAGAGCACTGGTACTTGTAGCCTAGAAGATAACTGTTTATTCCCTTACAAAAGGTGGACATTTGCGATTTCACGTACCCGGGGTGGTTGAGGGTATTGGGACATCTTGGTCAAAGAATAGGGTATGATTCTGGAGTGGGTCTATAAAACCATAGCACCAATCTCCTGCATGCAGGCTGCAGTGCAGCACCTGTCTGTGATAAAGTGATAATCTTTACGCACAATCTTCGGAGACTGCCGAATGTAGTCTCGAACCCATCCGTATTAGGCATTTCACGCGTGTGAAAGTACTTCGTTGCTGCGCTCGCGTACTGCCTACTACGTCTGGTGCACTTGAACCGTGCGACCCTCCCTACGTCATTTCGTGACGATTCTCAGATCACGTGCGCGTCACCTTGACGCGTTCGCCGCTCGTTTGTTTATCATTGTCAACAAAGCTCTTTCCTCTCGCGTGTACCCTGTGCTTTTCGTATTTGCGCAATTCTCGCGTTCGGTCGTTCTCTGCCCCTCACGCTCGCTCACTGCCTTTGCGCCCATCACTTCCTCACATGTCTGCCTCTAACGCCGCCTCATACGTCAAGATGCTTGCGCGCTCTTACAAGAATCTCGATAATACGCGTCAAGCAGCAGCAACCAATAATACTTACAACTCGCCGGATACTCGTAAACAACTCACGGAACTCTTTCGTGCTCGTTTCGGAGGTGATCCGCATGATTGGCAACTGGATGTGACTGAAGCCATCCCGCTGGGCCTCGATGCTATTCTCATCGCTGGTACCGGGTCTAGGAAGACTATGCCCTTCATGATGCCATTGTTGTTGGACAACAAGAAGAAGGTTTCGGTCCTATCTCCACTCAAGATCCTGCAGGAGGAACAGGTGAGTATTCATTCAAACTTCTGAAGTGAACAAGCATTGACTCTTTTACAGGCTCAACGGTTTCAGGAGATGGGCATATCTGTGATGGCTATTAATGGGGACACGTGGGACTCGGGTCTATTGAAGGTATGTCCTATATTCTCGTGTAATGATGTTAAACTGACGAAAGTCTTTCAGGATCTTCACGATTGGTGTAACCGTGGAATCCTCACATCGCCTGAAATGTGCCTCGAGAATGTCGCGTTTCGCAGTCTTTTAGCCAGTACCAGCTTCCACGACATATGTACTATTGTCCGCATCTTCCACTCCCAGAAATATAATAATGTTTTGAGCTCAAAGGGCACACTGTTGCTTGCATTCTCATACCAGCAAGAAACCAGGTGTATATAGTATTAAACTTGGGACAAAGCCCACAGTTTGGACAGCCAAAACTATGAGGATGCTGTTGGAATTTATTGATAGCGAGCTTGGCGCCTGCGCGTATCTCTGATGGAGGTCCCCGACGTTTCGTGTACGCATGCTATTTAGATGTAGATATCGTATATAATCGTAGCTACATCGATTGTACCGGCACTCGTTTGCCACGAAGTCCCCCGACTTCTCGCTCCCCTCGTTGGTCCCGCATCCCGGATTTCAATAGATGCATTGCGACACGTTGAGGAGACGCCTAAGTATTGGTACCACCTATTTGGGAGGATGTGACGGAGATCACGGGATGTGATGAAATGACGTAGGGAGGGTCGCACGGTTCAAGTGCACCAGACGTACACCGCCAACTTGGCTTCAGTCCCCCTGCAGGAAGCTGAAAAGATGGGCGTCAGGTAGGTAACTTCGTGTACTGAAGCCGCAAAAGACGTAGCCACCATGAACCAGTGATTTTGTGACTGTGACGTGGCTGAGGGCTGGCCATTGCCTGCGAGTTGCAGCTTGCATGCACACGGGGAAATACATTTTTGCTAGGTAGTTTACCACCTCAGTCACACGATCCGTGTTGGCTGTTGAGAACAAGTATGCAACGTAGGTATCAGGTGGCCCATAACATATCAACTACCCAAGACACTTTGCTGTACACTACAAATTTTATCGCCTGACGGCTAGCATATTACCCATCTTCCTCTAAATCACCTTCGGCATCCTCCACACTCGCACCTGTATCCTCCCTAGGCACCTCCGTGCGGCTCCTTTTTCTCCTACCCGTAGCAACCGGCGCCGACAATTGAGCAGCTGCGGCGTCTGTAGCCTTTTTCTCAGCGGTTGCTTTTTTCTTCTCGGCTGTCACTTTACGTTTGGATCCTTGGGTGTCCCGCAATTTGGCTGCAATCCTGACATGGTCTGTCTCGCGATTGTTTGAGTATGGGATGGGGCGCGTAAGATCTCGAGGTAGCACAGCGCGGATGAGGTGGGCATTATGGAATGCATGAGTGTTGATGAGGTACCGGTCCAAGGCTTTGTGCTCGATGAAGGACTCCAGCAGGTCAGTCTTTGCACGTTCCTGTATGATCTGACGTTTTCCGGAAGGTACACATTTCGCTTCACGGCAGTCGTGTTGGGCGTTGTACTGGAAGAGAATTGCCTGTTGATTTGAATTACCATTAGAATATTGAATCTAGGGTTTAAGGTAAGTACTCACATTTGTCGGAACAACTGCGTGTGTGGTTTCGTTCATACGGCGCTCAAGAATCGGCATACCAAAATAATCATGGCGAGATGCAGTGACCTGGTAAATGTCCAGTACAACAAATGACTCGACAGCATCGACACTCTGGATTATCTCCAGTATCCTCCCCGTAATTGGCCCCGTCTGGCTGTTCTGGGTGGTAATATGTGAGGTAAAGTTTTTTTGTCATAAAACGTTGAGCTGTTATAAACTCACTGACGAAAACGGTGATTTAGCAAACACCCATGACCCAATTCCACACTCGTCTTGGGCCTGCGATAAAACATGCTTACCCAGATGCCAATTGATCAGGGGTCTGTGCATGAGGTCAGAGACATTCACAGTGTGTGCCGCAAGCGTATTCTGTAAGGGAATTTCCTGTCTCGGAATCTTCCCTCCTTTTTTTTCGCGCTTCAGCGGTTCTAACTTGACGGTACCTGGGCATCATAAAACTGTGAGAAACTTGCACATAGCACCCAAGAAACACTAACCAGCAGATACTATGGTAAGATCACTTTGTCGATGGCCTAGTAGCGTCTGAATTAACCTGGTTTCTGAAAAGAAACGGGTAACCAAAGGGCCTGATGTCTTCCATCGTCCGTCCGAAGAAAGCCAAGACCCTCCTGCAAGCAGATGTCTCACCACCTCTTGATCTGCGAGCTGCAGAGCAATATCACGGCTGGGTGCCAGGTGGTTTGAAAGAACAGAACAAAGTCGAAATATTGCATTGAACGATTCGTAAGTTTCAGTTGCCACACCAACGAGAGGCCCAAAGCGTAGGATATCTTCACGAAGATGGACGAGAAGATGGTACTTGAGCTTCATGATGATTTTACTCGGATCTATGAGAGCGGCGATATCGAGTACGTTTCCCGCTGCTGTCTCTACATCAGCCTACAGTAACAGTTAGATTCAAGATATTCTTTAGTACAACCGCATTACGTACAAGGTACTCGTCGAGATTTCGAATCTCCGGAAACCAGAGAAGTGCTGAAAGTTCCCCAACTGCTTTGGTAAGGAGAAATTGTAGGTTATCCACAAGATCATAGATGTGAAAGGCATTGACCTGCGCCAGAGTCTTGAGCTGGCGTCCAATTAGTGAGTTGGCGTACTGCATGATATAGTTTGCTCTGATGGCATGAATGGACAGTCCAGATGCTTCCGTGGCTTGTAATCGATCTGCATATGTTTTCTTCTGCGAATCATTCCATGTTGAGTGGGCGCCGTACCATGAATACTTTACAACACCAAGAAGAATCGTATGGAGGATTTCAACTGGTGTGTCACGGGAAATATCTAGACCTAAAGACAAGTGGAGTCAATGCTGTGTTTAAAGCTGAAATACGTCAATGAGACCTACCTTTGAGAGTCAAGAACGGGTTGAAGATTCTATTTTTATTGACATTCACCCACTCCATTAGTTCTCGTTGGATGTCTATTAGTGGTCGCATAGGGAATTGTTTCTGCAGCGTCCGTGATCTGTCAATCAGATATTCGAGCCAGTGCTGAGTAAACGAGTCTTTGACGCCTGAATCTGTTTGAAGAGTCTTCACGGACTGCGCCACGCCCAAGCATGCAGTTTTCACTTGTATCTCCACCTGGCGCAGTGTTTCTTCTGCAGATCTTTTTTCTCCTGCCTATGAATGGTAAATAAATGGCAACGGCATGGAGAAATAGGACTCTCATACCGAAAAAAAGCTTTGAAACCCATCATTGGTTTCCTTGACTTGCTGTGAACCTCCAATTTTACATTTCCGACAGGGAAAGTTTCCTTGACCACCAATGTGACCACAGTTCTCGCTTTGGGCAGGATTATCGCCAGGTGCGCAATTGCAATAGAGTTTCAGACGTGTCTCCTGGCCATTGACAGCGGAATGTGTTCTTATAGGTGTGTGATGTGTCGCTCTAATCACGGCCAAGTCAGCAGAGTAAAATACACGGTATGAATAGTGAGCTTACTCGATAACCTCTTTAATGGCGTGGAATTGTTCGGGAATAGGAGCATGTGTTGACGTTGAAATAAAGTGAATATGTCCTGACTGATGTAAGATCTTGCGAGGCAAATTTCGGTGAGTCATATACATATTCCAGTGCTTATTCCAGCTCTTTGAACGATTTCCCGAGACATCGTCACCAAAGATGTCAATCATACTGACATATATAGGATGGCCTTCAGCCAGCGCCCGATCTGGGTTGGGCATACGGGAGGTATGGCCTGCGGCAATAGTTGCAGAACTCCAATCGGGTATCAGACCCATATCAGTGAGATCCAGCATGTTGTACTTTAACTTTGACGTGTGAAACATCTCCGCCTTGTCGTCTTTTATGGTGGAAATTTTCTATTGGTGTTCGGTAAGCATGTTGAATCTCAAATTGACACTGATTATTAAAACTCACTGTCTTGTCAGCCACATCAACTTTCCATGCGTCGAACCACACTTCGCCCTCCTCGTCTTCAAGCCAACGGAGAGGGATAACCGTTACTCCACTTTCCAACATTGCTGGTTCGTCAATAAAATAGTGTCGCTCATTTCCTGCGTCGTACATTGGGCTGAGGCAATGTCGATCAAGGTCCTGGCGCCACTTGTTGGCATGCCAGACCTCTGAGATTACGCCATTCGTAGGGATCACTGGATATCGTCGTATGTGCGGTGCATAAATAGGGTTTGCCCAGTCCTATTGCATAGTGAGTTCAAAAGTTTGCGTGTGTACTAGGACCATATCCTGACTTACATTTGCAACCAAAGCTCGTGGGTCATTGAACGAGAAAGTATTGCCTTTTGGAGATTTTGTGTGAATCGTTGGTACGATATGCTCCTTCTTCAACTTCTTCTGCATAGTCCGAAGGCCGTCAAATGATGGAACATTGTGAACCCCCACCTCACGCAGCAACCAAAGGAGGACTTTCATAAGTGAACTTGAAATCCGCATTCGAGGTAAGTTATCCACAGTGTCCAATAAAAATGCCAGTTTTGATGGATACGGAAACCAGCCACTGGCCTCTGGAAATTCGGTATCCATCTCGTAGTCTGTGTTGTCACCATTGACAGGATCTGCCTTGCCATGAATTCATCTTCAAACCTCAGAATTACAAGACTCACACGTGTTTTCCAGCAACTCAGAAAGTATGTCACTTTGTTCGGTCTCGTCCCACATCTCTTCAATCATCCTCATTTTCTGCACATTTAGGACCTTCTCGATGTCATCACTAGTTCCATCGTCCTCATTTTCGCCAATTTCGCCCCAAATTTGGCATTGCGTGGCCTTGCGATCAAACGCGCACCGCTCTTGCTCGTACAAGTCCTCGGGGCCAGGATCAAGCTCAATGTGCCCATTCCAGGACGCCCACATGTCCTTTTCTTCTTGAGTAGGTAGCGAAGTGGTGGGTTCGTTTTCTGGCATCTGCATAGTTATATCCTGGAGGGTTGCAAACTGTTGTGTTGTGGCTCGAGCGGCAACTCTTGCCATCTGTGCTGCCGCCTGCAGACCCACAGATTTGAGATGTATGGTGCTGCTCTTATGAGTTGAAAAACTAGTGGCAAGCACCCAATTTGCACGGTAATCGAGCTTGCTGTATTCGAAACAGAGTCGACACCGAACCTTGCCATCCGATATGCGGGTTTCTACATCTTTTGGAGGTCACAGTGAGTCTAATTTTGCAGCTAGCAGTAAAATGATCTCACATTCGGGCAGTTCAGCAGCCTTTCTTCCACGTTTAGCAAGTCCATTCATTCTGCTGGTAAATATACTCGACTTTGACCAGAGTTTTGGGGCAAGGATATTTATTAGTCCGCGCATTTCACAATCACAAGTCCGCTCAGGGTGCAGTTCGGGTTCGTATAAAGCCCAATTTTCAAATTTGACCTCTTCTCTCTCGTTCCATTCTTTCTTTATTTTCCCCCCCTTTGTCCTTCCTCCCCCCCTCCCCCCCTTGCCTTCTTGTCTTGTTCTCAACATGTCATCAAGCCCCTCTCCTTTCCGTCCTGCTGCCACAGCACCTGGGCCTCTCACTCCCAGCGACGACATTGACCGCCTACTCAACCAGTCTCTAGGTGATGACGCTGATATGCCAGGGTCTGGTGGGCACTCACCATTTCTCTCCTTCGATGCGTGGGGTGGTGCTGCTGTTGCAGGCCATTCTCCTGCCTCTGGCCCTGTCCGCTCTAATGAGCTTGCTTTTGTTCGTTCCCTTTGTAACAAGCATTCCTTCACTCCCTACCAGCGTGAGGAACTCGAAGGACTTGCTGCGAATGTATGTTGTTATATCTATATCTTCTCCATGTGCTCATACTACCTTTTTTTTAGACGGACAGCCCTCTTCTTCGGGATATACGTATTTACGCAAAACAGTGTGTCATCGAGAAACGTCTTGAAGAGATCATCTCTAGTGCTGCCTCCTATGTTGTTAGCCCCGCACTTATGGTGTGTCTGACCTGTTTTCACAACACTCTTACCACATCAGCTGATCTCCCTTTGTATAGCAAAACATTAGAAGCATTGCTGTGGCCGTCCTTCTCTCACCCAAACTCCTTGCTTATAAAGGTGAAGTCCCAAAGGAGAGTGTCCTCGTAAGTCACTAGTCACTCGTGATACAAAGATATCTGTGTCTCATGAACTTTGCGTCTTCCAGAAAGTCCTCCTGAGTCGAGACCGACTCCACATCCCAAATACCTACGAGCATGACGCCAATGTGTCTAACACCATCAACTCTGCAATTGCTGGCGACCTGGTCCAAGTTCGCTCTAATTTCAAGAAGCTGGTAAGCCTCACTTTTCTAGAGTCCTACCGTTTATACAACCACCTCTACTCATAGATCGGTGCATCGGTCAAGAAGAGAACATCTATTTTTGATCTTGCCAAGTTGCTTGTCGATGGTTCAAGGTGTGTGGTCACTGTTCCCCTCTGTTCAAAAATCGCAGTTATGGTATGCAGCACTCTTTCCATCGCTATGAACCTTATCTCAGTGTCCTATTACAGCGCAAGGTGTACGTAGAAGATAGTGGCTTCAAGTACTGGGATCAGGTTGATGCTCGTCTTGAGCTCATCCGAGAGAAAGTAAAGAAGGACGATGAGAAAATTAATCGGTGAGTCACTCCGTCTCAACATTATTTCAGTAACTCATGGCTTGGTAGCATCCTCCTTGCTATTCTATTTGACGACAAGGCCCTCTACGGGTACAAGGCATCTGACCGAATGGCCATGTCAGCAGGCAGCTGGCAACAAGAGGTTGACGATACCATCGCACAAACAGAATCTGACGGCGAGGCTGGTGCGGAAAGCTCATCCAGTGCAGGTAGCCCAGCTGCACCGTGATACGACAAACATGAAGGGAAGTTAATGGAGACACCCACCTTCCTTACTCTTGATACCCTACAAACATCTTTAATTGATATCACCCGAATCCACTCGCTATCCTACCACTTCACTAATTATCATGCGTATTCATGTTGTCATACCTGAGTTAGATCACCAACGCTACGTAGCAAACAAACATATATACATGATCGTGATATATCACAATACATTCATTTGCTATTATTCTCGACCCAATGCAAATATAGTAGCAGCGCAGCCAGAACCTAAACCTGCATATCATCGGTTCATTGGAAATTATCTCCTCGACACATAAAAGTTCATATGGTGGTCGTCTGGAGCCCAATGGTGATCAGACAACAGTATGCACCTTACAGAGACATCCAGGAGCATATGAGTATAAGCTGGCACTTGATGACTGCCAAACGAAGGCTTGCTCGTCGAAGAGACATGTGGTAATACATAAGGGGAATCTGGCATACCACGAGTGTGATATGAAGCATAGCAGATTATGCCAACACATGGTGATATGTTGCCGCGATGTGAGAGCCACGGCTTAGGCAGATGGATCCACACGTTGCTGCCACAGTACCTGGCGACACACTGGTTTTAGGCCGATTTATAGCTGGTGAGCGGCTGTCACTCCTGCGGCCCCATGTGGAAATATCTTCTCACCACCTTCTCGACGCCAGGTTGGACCGAGGTGGGACCAATTTGGCGGTGTAGTAGGCAGTACGCGAGCACAGCAACGAAGTACTTTCACACGCGTGAAATGCCTAATACGGATGGGTTCGAGACTATGAAACGCTTATTCCCCATATCAGTCTTGCCATCGCGTCAAGACCACAGCAGGCGGGGGTGATAGTGGAGTATGAAACTCCCTACCACCTTAACGTCGGGTGTTTCATGATTGATAGGGTGTACGAGGCTTCCCCTCATCCCTTGATCGTGTTCGCAGTCGACGTAGGCAGACTCTGGGGGTAACGCCTATGTTTGTGTTTAGCGCTTGAAGAGGGTCCAGGCTATTGAAATCCGGGGTGCGGGACCAACGAGCGTGCAAGAAGTCGGGGACTTCGTGGCAAACGAGTGCCGTAATATTCGATGTAAGTACGCTTAAATACCTATCTACTGTAGCACGCGTACACGAAACGTCGGCGAGTGGCCACCGTCTATCGCAAGCACGCACGCGGGTGCGTAGCCGCCAAGCTCGCTAACCGACAAATTCCAACACAGGCCGTGCTGCATCTCCTCTCGTGTTGGTGTTTTACGCCCAACAATGGTGTAGGAGGGTCCTCCATTCAACGAGAGTGCGGGAGCTTCTCCATATGTCCGCATTTTGCAATTGACGCAAGGATCTTCTCGACCATTCATGATCAACAAGGGGTCCCTCCTCTCGTGTTTGTGTTTCCTATTCCACACGGTTGCAGGCTGGTTGGCCCACCTCTCAAGTTCACATTTGTATTTATGGGAGGTGTATACTATCTCATATTCAAAAAATTTTCCCGTTTGATGAGTAGTGGGAGGTCTCCCTATCCGACTCCCGCCACCTTTTATGTTATGCGGTTGCGGGATAGGCTGGCCACCTCTTGGCAGGAATTGACAGCAGAGGAGAAAGTTTGTTTGTGTTTGTTGCCTGCAGGGATTCAGTTCGAGAGGTGCATATAACGAAGTTGATATATATCTATTAGAGCCACCAGACCATACATAGTTGTTCGTATGTAGTTTATTTAGCAGAAATACAATAGCGTAAATCCAGGGTAACAGCACGGTTGGAGAGAATAGTTCCCAGATGATGTATCCACTCGGAGGAGATTCTGACAGCCAAATGGATTTAGGCCTGAGGCCTGAATTCTCAAGGGCGAGGGCGCGTGGATTTACGCGTAAGGCGGTGGTGGTAGTACCTGGTAGGCGTCAAGATGTGAGGACATCATCAAACCGAGTCGGTCCTACAGGGCGAAGTGCGAGAGAGATGACCACCGTGGATTCGAATGGGAAGTCGCCTGAAATGAGCCAGAGCCAGAGCCAGAGAATAACCGAACAGGAGGGGCCGGCGCAGTTGAATGACGAAAATAGAAGAGGCCTGGAGAATAGAGCGCGGTTAGCGGTCAGAAGTATGTTGGGTAACTCAGCGAGAGTCACAAAAAGATCGAGACATACTAAGGAAATGAGACCCGATGACCCTGTGATGGCAAACATAGCAGCATTGGTGATCAGGAGGAACATCCGGCTTGAGTGAATGCAGTCGAGCTATCAGGAAGGAGCTCGTTGGCGTCACCATCCAAGAATACACCATGTTTGCCTGACGAGGTCCTCCCAAGGCGGTTGACTGTGGAACAACATATCGTGTGAAGACGGCGAGGGAGGAGTCCTTGACCAAAACCTTGGCCGGTCGAGTTCGAATATGGGGCTGGATAATTGTTCTTCATCCTGCATAGTGGTGTAACAGCACCATCGACAATCCCAACTCCTAATTGCTTAGGTATTGGACGAGCTCTAGGCCGTGCGACTCCGAGTATCGAGGGTGTAGTCCTTGAGTAGGCACGCCTGTTCTGAACGGTGTAATTGTAGCTGGTGACCAAGTCTTCGGTGGGTCGAACCTGGGAAGGACAATAAGGATGGGTGAGGTATAAAAGAAAACAGTACTTACTCGTCCAGCGCATTAGCAGCTTTTCGTTCACAGCAGCGTCATTGTCAGCCTTCGGTATACTTAGGACAAGGTTGACTTTCTTTCAGCGGCCAAGACTAAGACGACCGAAGAGTCTGTGACAAGAACCATCGAAATCCATCTTGGTGACGAATTAGGCTCTCCTAGAAGAGTAGCCAAGCATTCACGTCGAGGTCGTATTCTGCAATTTGTTGTGGTGTTGCGTAATGCTTGATTGAGGATAAGAGCAGGATCGTCTCTCCGTCGTATCGACGCGACTTTCATTCAGCAATTGCTGGCCGTTGATCTTAAGGGTATGAGACCTTCAGAAAAGATTACTCGGGAGTCGATTAGGGTATGGATTAAACCCGGGCCACGGACGGGTGAGGAGCTTGAGATGGGACCGCAGTGCCATGTAGCAACCCTACTCGTTATTTGCCACGGAATTTGGAGGTATGTGGGCGTAGACCTCGGCACTCCAACCTAACGATGTTGATGTTGGGTCTCTGTCCTCCCAGAGCAGTCAATATGGTCGTCCTATTCGAGCAAGATTCGGACATTGCAGTAGAGCCTGGGCAGCTGCACCATCTGCTGAAACTCAGGATATGGGTCTCAGAGGACAGTGGGACGAAACGCTGTGGCGCCTATCCGATGATGTAACTTTGAATATGGGTCGTGAGCAGACAGAGAAGGACATTTGGAACCAAGACGAGAGCCCCAATCTGAATTGAAATTTACGTGTAAGATGTTATGAAGTGACTCGATGGGATACGTATGCGATATACCTGGAGCGATTAGCGGTACTGATAGCCTGTTCTCCCTTCAAATCTTGTCTTCCGTCTGGTCTTCAAACCTTGGCCCGTTCTTGCGCGTAGAGTGTAGACTTGTTGAGGGTCGAAAGGCGTCCGGGTCTACAAAGTAAGTTAGTTAACGGCTGAAGATCGATCAAGAGAATAGGAAACCTTTGAATTTGGGAAAACGCGATTCAGACCGGTCTTGATCCTCACGCGACGAGAAGACAACGTTAACCAATGATATGGAGGAGAGCAATGTTCAGCGAAAGCTAGCCGGGACAATTCGGACGAAGCACGCAAGGATGCGAGGGTCACGACGTTTGAAGACCCCAGAGTCCATATGCTGGGAGCTGCATGCAGCAAAGGTTATGCGTCATTGTTTCCTGGCCAGCTGTTGGGTGTTGGGTAGCGGCAGTATGAAGATGCGCGACGCGGAGCGTTAGTGACGAACCTCCCCACTCGGACATCGCGGTCATGGACAGTGAGCGGATGAGCTTGGTGGACGTGGAAGAACGATCATGTCGGTCCCGAGTCCCGAGCACTCCGAATTCTTTCCCCATATAGACGCTATTCCTGTTTCCGGATATCTGATGCCGACACCCGAGAAAAGAAGGTTGCCTTTTCTTGCGCTAACCGCCATGTCCATGTCCAAGAAATGGCCGGAGAAGGTTCTTCACTCCGGGACTGGGAACGACGAGGACAGGTGCTATGCGTCCAAACGCTAGCACGAACGCAGGTCCGAAAGCAAACACGGATGCGGACGCATAATTATCACAATCTGGACTTTGACGGCACTCGATACTGGGAACTCGAACGCACCAGCACCAGCAGTTCCATCTCCCTATGCCTATACTTCTGACGACGCCGACCGTGAACACAAGTTTATTACATACTCACCATCTACACAACGCGTCAGAGAATCTGTCTCACCAAACCACCCCAACCAACGGAGGAGGGGGGAGGCTCCGTATCAAAGATTAAACGACAGCCATCAAAGGGGAACTTCGTCTCATCTCCCCCTTTTGCTGCCCCCGATCTTGAAGCACCGACAGTGTTTCTAACACTCCCCACACCTAGCCCGACGAGGACGACGTTTCGCATTCCTCTTGTACCTGAATCTGCGGGCAGCGGACGAGAGTTGAATGGTCGGTTTTGCGAGCACCCTCGGGACCACAAGCGTGAGCATACCCAATAGGCCATGTTTCGCGCCTACTGCGGCTTCTCAGGCTACTTTTGCTGGCGCTGGTGCTGGGTATTATGCGAGGGAATTCGGTATGGACAGGGAGAGTGGGAGTTGGAATGCGTCTAGGTGTGCATTTGGGATTCTGCAGGTACAGGAGGTACACATGCACATGGCCTAGCCAAACGATGAAGAACCAATGTAAACACACCAAACGGTGTCGTCGATCACGTCCTTCATCTTCCTCCTCTCGCGGGGGTGCTTACGTTCAGCCCACCAACTCTCCTACTCTCCAGAGGATGTGGACCCATCGGATTATTCATGCCATCGCGCGCCTCTACTGCATCTGCGTCTATTTCTGCTTTTGCATTCCCACCGACGATGGGAGTATCGGGATGAATACGGGCTCGTATATCGGCTCTAGCGCCTCTTTTTTCACGGGGTTACGGACCAGCAGAGACGTCGGTGAAGGAGAGGGGAAGGGCAATTTCGAATCTTCCCTATCCAGATCCAGCTTGGAGTCGATCGTGTCGCAACACTCCTCCCAACCACAACCATCACCTCAAGTCGGACAACCATAACCACAACCAACTGAAGACGGACCTACAGACACATATAGACCCTTACTTCTCGCTCATCCTCCAACTCGAGCGGTTACAGCAGCGATTGTAGGTGCTGGTACCGCTTGTTGGGTTTGAGTCGGGGTGTTGATATCAACATGGCTGGTACGGCCAGCATCAGCCTGAGGAGGTCAGGATCGGGTCAACGAGTGGAGTAAGACGCCTTCGAGGTCGGGTTCGAAGTCAAGATCGAGGCATGGATTCAAGGCGGAGAATGAGAAAGGCCCATCGTCGAGTCGGAGTGGTAGTTCGACGTCAAGTTCAGGTTTGAGCCTGAATTCGAGAGTGGCGTTGAAAGAGGACTTGAGTAAGGTATGTTTGGTTTTTCCCACTTGGATACGTTCGAATATGGATTCTCACATCTATCTGTATAGCTGTTTTTCTCGCGTTCGGGGTCAAAATGCTCTGTCCATGAATTTCAAGTCACAAGCATAGAGGCCTGTTCCGAATTATCCGCCGTCTAAGACGCCTGATGCTGGGCTTTCTCAGTCGGGTGGGCAAACGCCGGTTGCACCAAATCAAAACTAAATTCAACCCGCTATTGTGCAAGCGCAAGCTCATCCCGAAACTCAAGATTCAACGGACAGCCAAATCCCTCCACCGAAGCTTAAGGGGAGGAAACGGACGAAGAAGATCTCACCACGTTTGCATCCCCTTGCCCCTGATCCCACCTCCTGCAGAAGACGCATCAGCCTCGCCCAACTCAGTGTCCACCAGCTATGCGTCGCCAACATATGTTAGTGCGCACAAGAGTCAAGCTCAGACGAGTGAACCCCGATACTCGTATCACCACCAGCCAGCCTCACCAACATCGATGGCATCGACCAAATCGCCTGTTATGCCTTGCACGCCTCTGTTTGTGCAGCAGGGGGCGTGTTAATCGCCAGCCGTAGATGGGGCGACTGGACATAGCCTGAATCTTACAGGCCGTGTGAGTAGCATCTCCTTCTCAGTCAAGTTCGATTGCTGACCATTCGATTACAGCCTGGGTCCACTCTGTTCGCCCTCCATCCGTACACCGTTGCTTTCGTGAAGCCTAACGCCTGAGATCTTGATCACGACATATGGATGAAAGCTGGAGCGGTTTGGATGGGATTGGGATGACTGGTTGACACCGGGGAGAACTCGAGTCGCGCAGGTGGTGGTGGATGAAACATTGGGAGAGGAATCGGAAGCTCGGATGGAATACTATGGGTCTATGGTTAAATCTACTGTTAATACAAATATTAGCCTGCAAGACTCGGGGCCTATCGACAATTCGTTCGGGCATGCCAGTGAGATCAAGGGAGGGTCAAAGAGCAGTGCATCTGCTAGCGGCAGTTTGAACGCGGCAGATAGAGCCAGAGCAGAGTGGGAGCAGGCGTCTGGAAACTGCACAGCAGTGTCTGAATGTAAAAACTAATTGAAACTTGAGAGCGCCTGGCGGCTCAGATGATTGATGAAGGAAGGTGGAATTACATTCCAACGGGATACGCGTACGGACACCAAGGGCGAATAAAGTGCACGCAATAAAAACGATCAGCGTTCGTACGTTCGTTCGTTTGCTGTTGGCTCGAAGGGCAGGAAGACGATTGCATGTCCCATGTCCCAGGACGAAGAGCAGCCTGCTTGGGTCGGCTCCCGGCCCGGTGATCATGGAAAGGACCCCGGTATGGCGGTTGCCTCTCCTCATGCTTCATCGACATCTTTTACCCGGTGTCACACTCTCACTATCTGCCAAACCTACGATGTGCATGAACACTTAGGGGAAATAACAGGGCACAATCACCATCAGCGCGTCTTTCTCTTACTGATCCAGAGACCCACGTATACATCGTCACTTGACGAATTTCAGTGCATCTGCAAGGTCACGGAACACATCCAAATCTCATTACGCACCCTCTTGTAGGTGCTCGACTTGACTTGCATCAATTGGGACTTTGTTTTTCTGTGCACCATGCAGTGCCTTCACGTCCTTCCCTGTCTCCTTTCTGCTCTACGGCGTGGACATAGGTATACAGATGGCTATGAGCAAAGGGTTCATGAAAGTAATTTTGGCCTTGGTGAGTACTCATTTGGCGGCGTCAAGAACAAGTTAACGAGCGTCTAGATGGTAGTCAAATCAGTAACGCCCACAGCGGCAAATGGAAGAATTCATGAGGATACGTCTACCATCTTATCCGCATCAATCCTGTACATACACATACCCGGTGTCTCTGCAATGAAATACGATATAGGGCACCGCGCCCAAGAACACACAACACAGCCTGTTGTATCTCCAGGCGTATATATGACTTGAGTTCGACCAGGCCATCCACATCCGCAGAAAAACTTCCTCAAACCAACCATCATCCGCTCCATCGACCATGGAGACGCATGTTGTCGCAGATACCTTCGGAGCCGACCCAGCGGGATCGGGTGCGTCAACTTGCTCAAATGCCACCATATTCAATCTGACAATCAAGCAGCTGATACTACTGGATTCGCGGTGGGACAAGATCACCAAATTACATTGCAACCAAGCGCGGCTAGTCAAGACGAACCTCTCATAGAAAATTCCAAGCTATGTCTGCCATTCGGTACTCAAGATGATACGATAGACTCTACCGAAGATATGAGCCTGAGTTTGACAACTGGTAAGCATGATAGATTTGAAATCATTCCTCAACTAATATTATGTTATTAGATAATGCCAATGACCCACCACTTGATGTAACATCATACGAGGGTTCCGGAAGACCAGTCCCTATGGCGGACGAGATGGATGTTCACAATCTCGATGCAACTGAGAACGTTGAGCGCTACATTGCAGGTGAGGAGAATATTTCTCTTATGGCACCTATATACGAGTTTTTCTGACCTAAGTCAGAGCTTGTAGTCGAATGTGCGGCGACCGACATCAACCACCGAGCGCTCGCTACCTTCAGACTCATCGCTTTTGGACTAGGAGACGAGGGCAGAAAAGTTTTGGCTTTGTCAAGGCAGCCTCCCAACATATGGAAGCAAAATAGTGTTCTGAGATTGTGAGTTTGCTACAAACTCCATTTATACCAGTTCTAAAGCAATTTGCGTCTCGTAAGACCCAAGGATGTCAATGGGCTTGTGATTGTAGCTACATCGGAAGAATTCACTGACTTCGCATACATATGTTTGGCCAAAGAACGGCTAGTCTTGGAAACACCCGCGCATAATGGTCAGTATCTCAATTATCGACTTGATACCTCGAATTTTGATGTGGAAAGCAGAGAACACAATGGCCATGATATCTCAGGAGGGAGCGCCATCCCTGAAGGTGTCTTTTCAAATTACTCACATTCCTCTGGAGGAAATTAGTGCAGAAATGGGCGGTCATGACCACTCGGAAACCTGTGAGTTCCTAGATTTCATTGCAAGTCGAAGAAGTACATGAATGTTGAATTCCAGACGCATCTGGTGAATCCCTTCTCGAGGAATTGGCCCATATCTCATCTTCTGACCTCAATATGGCCATGAGGCACTCCGACCTTTGGAATCAAGCCAGCACGGTGGATGTCTGTGGAATAATTCTGCAAGAGCGATTTAAACAAACTGGTGATATTGATGAAATTTCCAACGCCATCTCAGCCCATCAGAGGGCGGTCCAGCTCACCCCTGATGACCATACTGACATGCCGAGTCGGATGAACAACCTTGGAGGTTTACTTTTGTATCGCTTTCAACGCACAGGTGATCTCGACGACATTTCAAATGCCATTTCGGCCCTCCAAAGGGCAGTCCAGCTGACTCCCGATGGCCATGCTGACATGCCGAGTCGGTTGGGCAACCTTGGAGGTTCCCTTTTGCGTCGCTTCGAATGCACAGGTGATCTCCCCGACGTTGCCAGTGCCATTTCAGCCCGCCAAAGGGCAGTCCAGCTCACTCCCGATGGCCATGCTGACATGCCGAGTCGGTTGAGCAACCTTGGAATTTCCCTTTTGCATCGCTTCAAATGCACGGGTGATCTCGCCGACGTTGCCAGTGCCATTTCAGCCCACCAAAGGGCAGTCCAGCTCACTCCCAATGGCCATGCTGGCATGCCGAGTTGGTTGAGCAACCTCGGAATTTCCCTTTGGTGTCGCTTCAGACACACAGGTGATCTCGCCGACGTTGCCAATGCGATTTCAGCCCTCCAAAGGGCAGTCCAGCTGACTCCCGATGGCCATGCTGACATGCCGAGTCGGTTGAGCAACCTTGGAGGTTCCCTTTTGGTTCGCTTCGAACGCACGGGTGATCTTGCCGATGTTGCCAACATCAGTAACTTTGCATCTGAGTTTCCAGGATTCGCACGTTTTTGGCACGTTTTTGGTGGTTTCCGGGTTTCCGGAATCCTGGAAACCTAAATTTGTAACCAAAAGTGTTTAAAATTTGCGGCTAAAATAAAGGAAAATCACGTGGTTTCTGGGAAAAGGGACATGAGTCTCCAGGACACCAAGTTTCGGGGTTTTTTATGGTTTTTTGGTGGTTTTCAGGGTTGCACAACCCGTGGAATCCTATTT
>Ga0247741_1000698_pt1 | contig 18379 bp, 18 predicted proteins | sample UWRJL213509R2_FD_180945 | JGI IMG/M metagenome (GOLD analysis project Ga0247741, IMG submission 180945) | Plant litter microbial communities from Arlington Agricultural Research Station in Wisconsin, United States - UWRJ-L213-509R-2 | ecosystem: Environmental > Terrestrial > Plant litter >... | reverse complement strand
GAGAAAGGCCTTGTAGTTCCAGTATTGCGTAACGCAGAAAATATGAGCTTGGCTGGTATCGAAAATACTATTCGTGATTTCGGTTTGCGCGCTCGTGATGGCAAGTTAGGCATTGAAGAAATGTCTGGTGGTACTTTTACCATCACCAATGGCGGTACTTTTGGTTCTTTGTTGTCGACGCCAATTTTGAACTTGCCGCAATCAGCAATTCTCGGCATGCACAAAATCCAGGAACGCCCAATGGCGGTTAACGGTAAAGTAGAAATTTTGCCGATGATGTATTTGGCGCTGTCTTACGACCACCGTTTGTTGGACGGTAAAGATGCAGTGCAATTCCTGGTTGCGATCAAAGATTTACTTGAAGATCCAGCGCGTATTTTGTTAGAGATTTAATTTTTTTGAAACGCTCCACCTGGGTTTCAAAAGAAGCAGGCCTAGGAGCGTTTTTTTATGTAAATGATTGTCGCTCACAAGGTGTTAATCGAAATTAATAAAATTGATGCTGGTTAATAAAAATCAGCCAATTAATGTAGGAACAAACTATGTCTGAAAAATTTGATGTGATAGTTATCGGCTCAGGCCCCGCGGGTTATGTTGCTGCAATTCGTGCAGCGCAATTAGGTTTAAAAACTGCGTGTGTTGAGAAATGGAAAAACGAAGAAGGTAAGGGCGTTAATGGCGGTACTTGTTTGAACGTTGGCTGCATTCCTTCCAAAGCATTGCTCGATAGCTCTTACAAATATCACGAAGCAAAAGATGACCTTGGCGTTCATGGTATTTCAACTTCAGGTGTAGAAATTAATGTTCCCGCAATGATTGGTCGCAAAAACCAAATCATCAAAAACTTGACTGGCGGCATCGCTGGTTTGTTTAAAGCAAACGGTGTTACCAGTTTGTTTGGTGCTGGTAAATTGCTCGCAGGCAAAAAAGTTGAAGTAACTGACTTTGAAGGTAAAGTTACTGTTTACGAAGCAGAAAACGTAATTCTTGCATCCGGTTCTAACCCAATTAATATTCCTCCTGCTCCTGTTGATAACGATGTAATTGTTAACTCAACCGGCGCATTGGAATTCTCTGAAGTGCCAAAACGTCTCGGCGTAATCGGTGCTGGTGTAATCGGTTTGGAATTGGGTTCAGTTTGGAATCGTCTTGGTTCGCAAGTGGTTGTGCTTGAAGCTCTCGATAGTTTCCTTGCAATCATGGATCAACAAATTGCGAAAGAAACACAAAAAATTCTGACCAAACAAGGTTTGGATATTCGTACCAGCTCACGCGTTACCGGTTCAAAAGTTAACGGTAAAGAAGTGACTGTGACTTTCCTCGATAAAGATGGCAAAGAACAACAAGAAACGTTTGATAAGTTGATCGTTTGTGTTGGTCGTCGTCCATTTACCGAAAATCTTTTAGCTGGCGACAGCGGTGTGAATTTGGATGAGCGCGGTTTCATCTTCGTTAACGAATTCTGCGCAACCAATGCTCCAGGCGTTTGGGCAATTGGCGACGTAGTTCGCGGCCCAATGCTTGCGCACAAAGGTTCTGAAGAAGGTGTGATGGTTGCCGAGCGTATTGCCGGTCAAAAAAGCCAAATCAACTACGATATTATTCCTAACGTTATTTACACTCACCCTGAAGTGGCTGCTGTCGGTAAAACCGAAGAGCAAGTTAAAGCGTCAGGTGAACCTTACAATGTTGGTACCTTCCCATTCGCTGCTTCTGGCCGTGCGATGGCAGCTAACGAAACCCAAGGTTTGGTAAAAATTATTGCCCACGCCGTAACTGATCGCATTCTTGGTGCCCATATTGTTGGCCCAAGCGCAGCCGATTTGGTACAGCAAGTTGCGATAGCAATGGAGTTCGGTTCCAGTGCAGAAGATTTAGGCATGATGGTGTTTGGTCACCCAACCTTGTCTGAAGCTATTCATGAAGCAGCCTTGGCGGTGCATGGTCATGCCATTCACATCGCCAATAAGAAGAAGCGTTAACTCAAAGAGAGATACCGTAGAGTTCTCATCCCAAGGCGGCCATTAACTCATAAGGTTTCTGGCCATCGATAACCCCAGTTGACACGCTCATCTCACAAACGTGTTCAACTTCGTCAAATGGAACAACACCATGAATTTGCACGAGTATCAGGGTAAGCAGTTGTTTGCCCAATATGGCTTGCCAGTCTCTAAAGGCATTGCTGCTGCGACCGTAGAAGAAGCTGTTGCAGCTGCAGATCAAATTGGCGGCGATGTATTCGTCGTTAAAGCTCAAGTTCACGCTGGTGGCCGCGGTAAAGCGGGCGGCGTTAAGTTGGTTAAGAGCAAAGAAGAAATTCGTGCTTTTGCTGAGAAGTGGTTAGGCAAGAATTTGGTAACTTACCAAACTGACGAGAAAGGCCAGCCAGTTAGCCGCATTTTGGTTGAAACCTGTACTGACATCGCCAAAGAATTGTACTTGGGCGCTGTAGTTGACCGTTCTTCACGTCGTATCGTGTTCATGGCCTCTACCGAAGGTGGTGTTGAGATCGAGAAAGTTGCACACGACACTCCAGAAAAAATCCTGAAAGTTGCGGTAGATCCATTGGTTGGCGCGCAGCCATACCAAGGTCGTGATTTGGCTTTCAAACTCGGTTTGGAAGGCAAGCAAATCAACCAATTCGTTAAGATTTTTGTTGGTCTCGCGAAATTGTTTAAAGAGAAAGATTTGGCATTGCTGGAAGTTAACCCACTGGTTATCACTCCTGCTGGCGACTTACACTGCCTCGACGCAAAGCTTGTTATTGACGGGAATGCTTTGTATCGTCATCCAGAATTGAAAGCTCTGCAAGATCCAACTCAAGAAGACGCGCGTGAAGCTCATGCGGCTGCTTGGGAATTGAACTATGTTGCTCTCGGTGGCGATATCGGTTGTATGGTTAACGGCGCAGGTTTGGCGATGGGCACTATGGACATCGTTAAATTGCACGGTGGCCAGCCAGCTAACTTCCTCGACGTAGGCGGTGGCGCAACTAAAGAACGCGTTGTTGAAGCATTCAAAATCATTTTGTCTGACGATGCAGTGAAAGCTGTATTCATCAACATCTTCGGCGGTATCGTACGTTGCGACATGATTGCAGAAGGCGTAATCGGTGCAGTTAAAGAAGTAGGCGTGAAAGTCCCTGTTGTTGTTCGTTTGCAAGGCAACAACGCTGAAATCGGCGCGAAAGTGCTGACTGAAAGTGGCTTGAACATTATCGCTGATACCGACTTGACTGGCGCAGCCAAGAAAGTTGTTGCAGCAGCTGCTAACACATAAGGGGCGGAAGAATGAGCGTTTTAATTAACAAAGACACCAAAGTTATCTGCCAGGGTTTTACCGGTGCGCAAGGTACTTTCCACTCTGAGCAAGCGATTGCTTACGGCACCAAATTAGTAGGCGGTGTAACTCCAGGTAAAGGCGGCCAAACTCACCTTGGCTTGCCAGTATTCAACACTGTTGCTGAAGCAGTAGAAGCGACTGGTGCAACTGCATCAGTGATCTACGTTCCAGCTGCTTTCTGTAAAGACTCAATCCTTGAAGCGGCTAATGCTGGTATCAAGTTGATTGTATGTATTACTGAAGGTATTCCAACGTTGGATATGCTTGACGCTAAAGTGAAAGTTGACGAGTTGGGCGTGCGTTTGATTGGCCCTAACTGCCCAGGCGTTATCACTCCAGGCGAAAGCAAAATCGGCATTATGCCAGGCCACATTCACTTGCCAGGCAAAGTAGGTATCGTATCGCGTTCAGGTACTTTGACTTATGAAGCTGTTAAGCAAACTACCGATTACGGTTTCGGCCAATCTACGTGCGTAGGTATTGGTGGTGACCCAATTCCAGGTTCAAACTTCATCGACATTTTGAAGTTGTTCCAGGAAGATCCACAAACTGAAGCTATCGTAATGATCGGCGAAATCGGTGGATCTGCGGAAGAAGAAGCGGCTGCGTACATCAAAGCTCACGTGACTAAACCTGTTGTGTCTTACATCGCTGGCGTAACCGCTCCAGCTGGTAAACGCATGGGTCACGCCGGTGCAATTATTTCTGGCGGTAAAGGTACTGCTGCTGAGAAATTTGCTGCATTGCAAGACGCTGGTGTAAAAACCGTAGAAAGCTTGGCTGATATCGGCAAAGCATTGAAAGAAATCACTGGCTGGTAATATCAGCAATGTGAAATAAAAAAAAGGCGACTTTCGAGTCGCCTTTTTTTATTTGTAATGGTGTAATGTATCTTGCCTCCTGTACAGGCCGGTTGTATTTAGTGATTCAATAGATTCATTAACAAACTTCTATCTTTGCTAGGTTGATTCTTATTTGCGTCGTTATTATTTGTTTAGGCAGCGCCTCAGAAAAATGATTTTCTAATTTTATAAAACGGATGGATAAAATGATTTCACGTTTGGGATTTTTTGCATTAATACTTTTTTGTTTTCCTATATCTGCTTTTTCTTCGGTTATTAATATCGAGTACACCGCGCATATCGACTCAGTATCGGGTGATGCTTTTAGCTATCAAGTTGGCGATTCTATTAGTGGTACAGTTACGATAGATATGGAAAAGGCTGAGGGTAAAACCACCGATACACCCAATGAAGTTTGGGCCTATGCAAGTGCTGCGGGCGAGTTTTTGAAAGACAGTAATTATTCTGGTGCCGATGTTGGAGGTGGCGTAGCTAGGGTTGTTATCGTGGATGGCGGCTTAACAAGTTACGATTATTTTAACGCATCGGATGTGCTTGCGTTTCAAGGAAATATTCTAGACGCTTTTGGTTTCAGTCTTGAGTTTACCGGATTAGATTGGATAAAAAATACTACAGGAGCGGGACTTAATTTTACGTTCAATGATCCGGTTACTTTGGCGCAGTCGTATGGTAGCTTTAGTCGGTGGAGCATTGATCCGTGGAATATGTTAAGTATTACTAACTTTCAATTTGACTCAGTAAAAATTACTTCTGTAAACGTGCCTGAACCATCATCAATTATTCTACTGTTACTTGGTTTAATTGGCGTAGCTGTTAAACGAAAACTTCGTTAATTTAAATCGCGTCCTGCCCTAAATGACTATGGTTTTTAGGGTCGGACATTGAAGAAGTATATCTTCTACCTACTTACTTTTTAAAACATCCCGCTTAACTCTTTCTTTTTTTAATCTTTCTTCTTTTAATTTATTTGGCTGCCTCTGACGATTTTTTCCTGCGATACGAAGCAGTTGCAGAAATTTCGGGCATTCAAAATGATTCTCTGCTTTGCAAGCAACTGCGTGTCGTAAACCGTCGCGCATAGACGTTAATTCTTTAATTTTTTCATCGAGTTCGTCTGCTTTTGCTGAGAGCAAATTTCTATCTATCTCAACGCTTTCCGGCGTAAACATTTTACTGATTTCATCAAGCGTAAAGCCGACTTTTCGAGCTAGTGAAATTAGCGCTAGCCGTTCTACTACAGTGGAATTAAATAATCTGCGCAAGCCGCTTCGTCCTTTGGATTGAATAAGTCCTTTTTCTTCATAGAAACGTAGCGCCGATGCTGGTAAACCGCATGCTTTTGAAACTTCAGTAATATCCATACTTCAACTCCGCAAATAGCTCTTGACCTTAAGTCAACTTGAAGTTGTATCTTAGTCTTGAGCTTCATATAGCGCTACAGAAATTTAATTAGATTTACATCGGTAGCAGCATGAAGTCATCACTCACGAAAAGCCCAAACATTTTATCGGCTTTTATCGGATTGATAAATTTCAGGATTAGTTTTTATGCCGATTACTGAATGGATATTTTTATATTTTTTGTTGGGTTTGTTTGTGGGATTTATGGCGGGACTGCTGGGTGTTGGCGGTGGCGGGATTTTGGTGCCCTTACTGGTATCCATTTTTACCTATCAAGGCATGAACACAGATAACGTCGTGAATTTGGCGCTGGGAACATCATTGGCCTGTATGATTATCTCTTCAGCTGCGAGTATTCGCGCTCACGCTAGCCGAGGAGCAGTTGCATGGAAAGTGGTTTATGGAATGGCTCCCGGTGTAATTTTCGGCGCGTTTCTAACAACACGAATCGCTGCGGATATTAACTCAATTTATATCGCCATATTCTTTTCGCTTTTTATGGCGCTGGTTGCAGTGCAACTGTTTTTTAATTGGAAACCAAAAACGAGTCAAACTCCCACAAGATTTTATGGATTATTTTTAGCTGGAAGCGGAATAGGTTCAGTGTCTTCACTCGCTGCGGTTGGCGGCGGTTTTTTGTCCGTGACTTATTTAACGTATAAAAATCTGGATATGAAAAAAGCCATAGGCACTTCATCAGCAATAGGCTTCCCCATCGCTATAGCGGGCACGCTTGGTTATTTGATAAATGGTTGGTCTAAAACGTCAGGCGAGGCTTACACATTAGGATTTATTTATATGCCGGCATTTCTCATCGTATCCATAACCAGTTTTATCGCAGCGCCTTATGGTGTTCGCAGCGCGCATTATTTACCTGATGTTCATCTGAAAAAAATATTCGCGCTTATATCATTAGCGTTAAGTATAAAAATGCTTTTTTCTGTGATTCATTTTTAAGAGTATTAAACTCAGCGATTAAAAATACAAAACTGGTTTGATAATATTTTCCTTCACGCTTCTCATGTCGCGTTGTGGCGGTTGCCCGAATAGACGACTGTATTCGCGACTGAATTGTGATGCGCTTTCATAACCCACGCGCATAGCGGCGCTGCCTGCATCCAGGTTTTCATTCATCATCATTTGTCGCGCTTCTTGCAAACGTAAATGTTTTAGATATTGCAGCGGGCTCATTCCCGCAACATTTCTAAAGTGTTGACGAAAGCTTGATGGACTCATATGTGCTTTTGCGGCCAATTCATCCATGGACAAATTGTTCGTGAAATTTTGCCTAAGCCACGCAATGGCTTTATCAATTCGTTGGCAGGGTGAGCCGAGCGTAACAAGATGTCGCAATGTCGGCCCATGATCTCCGCTTAACAAACGAACTGCAATTTCCTGCTGAATTAGTGGTGCGATTTGCGGAATATAAGCGGGTTCATCGAGTAGTTTGACGAGTCGAGTTATGGCATCCAATAAACTCTCGTCCAACGCAACAACCGACAAAGCTCTGGGGCTTGGCGCTTTCATAGAATCGGTTGGATTAATATCAGCTGCAACCTGCGCGATAGTTTTCGCATCCAGCGCCAGGCACAAACCGAGATAAGGCTCACTCGCCCTCGCATTCGTAATATGAGACACCACAGGCAAGTCGAGCGACGTAACCAGCGACTGGCCCGGTCCGTAGCTGAAAATTTCATTGCCAAGCGTGGCCCGCTTCTCGCCCTGAACGGTAAGCGCCAGCGCGAGGCCATACATGGTCGGCATAGGGTCGGTAGCGGCGTTTCTGCGATAAAACATTAAGGTCGGAATAGCAGTTTTGTAATCACCATCGAAGCGGGCAATTTTATCCACTAATTCGGCAAGGGCTTTGGTGTTCATCGTCATCCCGTTTATTTAATTGGGTGCAGTTCGCGCATCAGAAATTACTAGGTTGAAGTTTACAACCAAGTTAAAGCTTTGATGCACGGATTGATGGCAATCCGTCAATTTAGGCAAGAATCCAATCGTATTCGGCAAACGAATGGCGCGCACGCTGGAGCACACTTACTCCATCTACACACTCTTTCCTAAACCACATCGGAGTCATCATGAAAAAGAATTTGCTGATCATCAACGCCCACCAATTTTATGAAGGCGTATCGCCCGGCGATTTAAACCAAACGTTAACAGTAGCGATTCGTGAAGAAATGGAAAAACATGGATATGCAGTACGACAAACCAATATAGAGCAAGGCTACGATATCGACGAAGAAGTACAAAAACACCTATGGGCCGACATCATTATTTTACAAGCGCCCGTGTATTGGTTCTCCGCGCCCTGGATTTATAAAAAATACGCGGACGAGATATTTACCGCAGGTCTCGTCCAACAAAACCTAATCATAGACGACGGCAGAACCCGACAAGACCCACGCAAGCAATACGGCACCGGCGGAAAAATGCACGGTAAAAAATATATGATTTCATTAACCTGGAACGCCCCCGCAGAATCCTTCGGCAATAAAGACCAACGCTTATTCGAAGGAAAAACTGTCGACGAAATATTTATCGGCAACACCGCAAATTATAAATTTTGCGGCGCCGATATTTTACCGTCGTTCTCATGTTTTGATGTGGTGAAAAATGCCGATGTTGAAATGGATTTGACGAGATTGAGAAAGCATCTGGATACTTATATTTTCTCAAAAGAGTTTTTTAACGAAAGTGTCTGCTAGCGATATGTAAATGTAGGTTGTGGGTGAGCTTGAGCTTGCGAGCGATGCACCCCAAACATGGCTATTTCTAACTAATAGCGCTTTGAAAATTAATTTGATGTGTTTAGATTTCGTGCGATTTTTAAAGTCTGAAACGTAGGTATGCGCAAGCTTAACCTACGTTAACTAGCTACGATGCCAAAGTTTTCACACACAAAGCAAACAACGCAAGATTAGCAATTAACCCTATCGTGAAAAAGTAGGTTCTCGGACTAGGATTCTTTTCTGTTGCGATAGCGTAATAAAGGGTCATGTGAATAATTCGTCCAGCGACAAATATCCAAATAAAAATTCCCGTCCAGAAAGTATTTGCGCCAATTAGAGTGGCTAAGAAACTTGTTCCTAGCATTGCAGGAATATTTTCGAGTGTGTTCATGTAAGTTCGGTGTGCGCGAAAAATAAAAGACTCGTGTCCTAGTGATGGATCAATCTTTCCAGGAATTGCACCTTTTTGCGAGCCTTTGGCTTTACTGGCGATAATCCATTGAATAAACAGTATGGCAATAATTGCTGTTATTCCCCAGAAGGCAGATAAATAGTTTTCGCTCAGATTCATAGTGCTCAACTTTTAATTCGAATGTAAAAAACTGCGCCATTAAATAGTTTCAGATAGTAAAATATTTAACGGCGCAGTTGTGGCTAATTACAAAAACTTTAAGGATAAATTAAATATGTAATTTACCTTCAATGGAATCATCCAATGTTTTTCCTGTAATCGCGCCGATTACCATTTTGGCGCCGGCAACCGCAAAGCCATGTTTGGTGTCCCAATAATATCCTTCTGTGGGTGTCACCTTAACGACGGAAATGCGTGGGTCGTCTTCACCTTCGGTAAACCAGGTTTTAAATAAGGGTTCCCATAGTTCTTTAATTTTTGCTTGATCGCGCGAAGCACTTGCAACACCTTTTATGACAAGAAAGTCTGAATGCGCTGAGCCGCGAAAATATAAAGTGACATTTGGGTCCACACTAATTTCTTGATTTTTATGGCTGTCGCTTGCACTCAAAAACCACAAGTTGCCTGCATCATCTACTTGTTGAACACCCATAGGGCGCGTACCAAAAGATCCGGCGGTTGGCGTTGCAGACGTTGTGAAAAAGCAACTTTCTGATTTATCGATAAGTTCTTTAATCTTTTCGATGGCGACAGTGCCTTGCAAATCTTGATAGTTATCTTCGGGCTGATTTTTGTTGATCGAATCCATGGTGAACCTCATTCAATAAAGTGGAGTAGGGTGGCGATATTTACGATCTGTTATCTACCCTATAACAACTTCATCGCGTGAACCGTGTGTTAACTAACCTAATCAATACGCGAAAAAAAACGGGCCTTAAGGCCCGTTTCGTTGATCGAGTGATTATTACTGAAGCCCTAAAAATGTTGGCTTTGGGATTTGCGTTTGCGCGCCGGAATATTCGAGCTGACCGTTAGCTAAAATATTTAACACCACCAAATTATTCGAATCCTGGTTAGCTACTAACATTTTTTTCGCATCCTCTAGCAAAAGAAAAAAGCGGGGTAGTTTGCCTTGGCTGCTAATGTTTTGTGCGAGAGTTACTTTGCCATCGTCTGCAATATTAAATACGGAAATACTGTTTAAATCACCGCGATTCGATGTATAGAGATGTTTTCCATCCGCACTGATAACAATATGAGCGGCGGTGCTTTTACCTTTAAAGTCTGCGGGTAATGCAGATACTTTTTGAATCTCAGTTAAATGACCTTTGGTGTCTTGTTGCGTAACTGACAAGGTGTTGCCCAATTCGTTTAAAACGTAAACCCAAGGCTTTTGTGGATGAATTGCTAAATGGCGAGGGCCGTCGCCCGGTGCTGCTTTATAGGCAACTTGCCCTTCGGCTAATGTGCCTTTTGAATCTTGTGGGTACCAAAATATTTTATCCACACCTAAATCTATAGCGTAAATGCCTGTGGTTTTATTTGCGTCGTTTAATTGCGACCAGCCTGCCCAATGTGCATGAGCTGATTCCTGACGCTCGGCGTTGGGCCCTTTGCCTTCATGCTGTTTTAATTGTGGCTTACCTTTTGGTACGCCTTTTTCATCCAATTCGAATACTGCAATATTTCCAGAGCCATAGTTTGCAACTGCAACATATTTGCCGTCTTTGCGTACGGAGATATAGCAAGGCCACTTACCGGACACTGATGATTTTTGAAGTAAATTCAATTCACCTTTTTCATTTTGGCTAAAACTAAGCAGCTGGCCCTCTTTATCTTCATCTACAAAATACCAAACATTTTTATTGTGCAATCCAAACGAAGGATTGTTAGTTTTAGTCAATAATTGTGTTGGGCCGAATTTATTGGTTGCAGTATCAAACGTTAAACCATAAACGCCTTCGCCACCTGTATCGGTATAACCGCTTGCAACTACTTTAACGGTCTCTGCCAAACTGCTTGCAGTGGTGGTGATGCCGAGAATTAAGGTAAGGCTTAAAAAGAGTTTGCGCTGGAGCATGGATTTGATTCCTGTTTTGTTTGGAAATTGCTTTTGTGTATTCGATGATTCTAGGGGCGGATATTCAATGATGCTAGTTATTTTCTGTAAATTTCTAACATGAACAAAAAGACACAGTGATAAGGTTCAACTGAATTTGAAGTCTTCTAAAACGAATTTTGTGGAGCTTGATCGGGTAATGCAGATTTTTAAAGTGATGCTCAACTACTTCCCTAATTAGGTTTATAAAGTGACCGTAATTAGGGAAGTAAATTGCAATTAATGCGTATTAAGATTTTGCTTTTAGTGATTCAAGCTGCTCAAGAAACACTTTTTGATTAGCAAGAAACTTATCCTGATTCGCGAGGAATGTGTCCTGATTTGCTAAAAACTTTTGCTGATTAATCAATATCAATTTTATTTGGCCAATCGCACCACTGACCAAACCTAAAGTTCCCAATCCAATCGCCAAATATGGACTGCCTAACAAGGATGTTACCGTAGCGATAACCAACATCGTCCAAAAACAAATATTGAAACCTTTGTATTGTGATTCCAAATCGGCTTTAACTAATTCTTTAAACATTTAAGTCTCTCCCATGTATTTAAATAAAAATAACGTTTTTCGTTATGGCACAGTGATCTTATTGATTATTTCTTACACTCAACTCTCAAGAGGCTGCAAGAGTACACTAAATTTTCGCTCCCATAAATGTTAGCGATAGGATTAGATGGCTGAAAGGTTAAAGCCCTAATAAAAAACGGACCTGAGGCCCGTTTAGTTATCTTTAACAGTAAGTCTGTGCCCGACACCACGTTAAGGTTCAATGGTTCGTTTTTTTGTGCTAGCTGTATGCTTGCTTTGGAATTAGCAGGCTATTGTATGAATCTGGCGCTAACTTCATTTCAACAAGTTTAGAGCCAAGCTTTGCTTTCACAGTTAATTCTTCAGCCATTTCATTTTGAATGATGATAGCCACCGAACCGTCCGGGTTTAGAAATGCCAATTGATTTTCATAGCCGGTAAAGCTGGATGCAGGAATAAATTTTGCGCCGGGCTGTACCAATCCACTCAAATGCCGCATGACGTAATATTCAGGATTCAATGAAAAGGTTTTATTCTTTGTATCAATCGTAATCAATGAATTTTGTGGCCAGCCCCATGTGCTATGTACGTCGGTACTCAAAATCATATTCCAATATTGGTAGACCGATGCTCCATTATTTAAAAAGGTTTTGATGAGATTCCACGCATACTTTGCATAGTGCCAATCGTTAGTGCCCGCGCCACATTCCTGTTCCGTTCCCCAAATCTTGAGTTGCGGATAATTATTTTTAAGCAATGGTAGGGCGTGCTTGCCAGCCCATTGCACACCAACACCTTTCAACACCGCTGCAGAGGCTGGCTTGCTCATGATCTTATCTACCAAGGCGGCATTTCCACGCTCGAGTGTTCCGAGCATTACATCAACTCCCAACGGAGTCATCTCTTCGGCGAGTATGGGAATGAATTGATTTAAGCCTTCTGGTGTCCAGCAGCAACTAGGAAAGGGTTGCGCGGAATTAAATTCGTTTTGCGGCATGACAGCAAAAATATTAATGAATTGCTTACGGTATGCTTCAACGTATTTTCTAAAGTATTTTGCATAAGCTTTTAAATATTTGGTCTCAAGAATAAAGTAATCTTTGCCTTCTTCACCGACTTGATGCGGTTGCAGGCCATTAACAACGCCACCGGGCCAATTGGGTGTCATTGCATAATGCTTGTTCTTTTTCATCCAAGTTGGTGGGCTCCAGGGCGATGCCCAAATGGCCAGATCAGGTCTTATTTTTTGTGCTGCTTGTATAAAGGGAATCAAGGTTTTTTTATCGTTATCGATAGAGAAGTGCTTCAGGTCAAAGTCAGCTTCAGTTTCATCGTAGCTATACCATTTCAACGCGAAATCATTTGCGCCTATAGGTGTTCTACACAGATTGAAATTGGCTCCAACATGAGCATCAAATAAGAGTTGCAACACGGCGGACTGTTTTTTGCTGTCGAGTGTTGTAAGTGCTTCCCAACCTTTTTCGCTGAAGGCGGCGCCAAAACCTTCGATGGTTTGTTTCGGCTTATCCAGTTGGATATCGAAGTTGTAATCGAACGGTGTAAGTTGGCCTGCATCAGTAATCTTAGACGCAGCTAAGCTGGTCCAGTTTGCCCTTTGTGTGGAGCTAAACCACTTGATGTCTTTATCGTCAGTATTCTTCGCATTGATGGGTGCGACGCTGGTTGAAGTTGAGCCAGCCATAAGTCGTGGTGCAGAAGCTATTGCGGTGACTGTTCCAACGGTTGCGAAAAAGTTGCGTCTTGTTATTTGCATAGGTGCCTCGCTTGCGAAGTGTTGTTAGGGAAAGTGCTGCTTGAAAAAGTATTGTTGGAAGATGTACGGATGAAGATTGCCGATGAACAAGTCTGGTTTAATCAGTTACATTGCGTTTTATAAGAATCGCGATGAAATTCAGCGCTAAAAATTAGCATGAGTTTTGAATGTTCGGGTTCGGATGAAGGGCGTTATCACTATCTTTATTTAGAACGCGGTTATCAAACGCTAAACTTGCAGCTTTAGGAGATTGATGCGTGAGTGAGTCTAAACCTGCTAAATATCAGGGTTTTTAAGCGTGAGTTCTTTTGCACGCAAGCTTATGACTTTATCCGAACCACTTAATCCGCCTTGCTATGCTAAAGTTCACCTGAAAATAAATTAATAAGAGCTGCTAGAGCATGGATACTGTGCTATTTAATTTTCACGATTTAACCATGGCGTTTACCGCGTTCGAATGTTTACTGTTTTCGGCGCTATTACTGCTCACCCGTAAGCATGGTTCGATTAGCACCTTGCTGCTCACGGGCTTTTTAATATGCCATTTTCTAATTCCCCTTCATGAGCTTATTTTCTGGGGTAAGCAATTTAGACTTTGGGTATTGAATATATCGCCCAATTTATTTTTTTGGGGCAGCTATGCATACTTTTTAGATGGCCCATTGCTCTATCTGTTTTTTCGCTCAACTGTCTATAAAAACTTCAAGCTCAAGTCGTCGGATGCCTGTCACTTGATCCCAGCAGTACTTTATTTTATTGGGATGATTTTCATTTATTACAGTAAGGATTCGAGTACCAAATATCATTTAGTAGAAAGTCAGGAGATTGCTTATTCGGCGACTTACCTTTGCTTTGAAGCGGCTGGGCGGTTATTACGTTTAAGTTACGCGCTTCTTTGTGTGTATTTGGTGGTGGGCTATACCGGCCAGCTTAAAGAAGAGTATGCAAATTTACGCCCCAATGAATCGCTTTGGTTAAAGATTATGCTCGGTAGTTTTGTGATTCTGTTTGGTTGGGATTTGGTTTTACTGATCATCAAGCTCGAAGAGTTGTTAACGGCAACAAGCCCACTGGCTGATGCTGATCTTCTGAGTTTCTTCGGAATCGGCAGTTATTATTTGAATTTAATCGTTATCACGATTTTGATTTTTTTGCGTTTTACATCTTTCGATAATCTGGTTTCGGTAACCGAGCTTGGTTTGCTAGACGCTGAAGAGAAACCACGTGTATCGGATGATGCGATAATCGCCAAGTTGCAGCATGTAATGGTCGATGAAAAATTTTATGCTGACCCTGATATTAGTCTTGATAGTCTCGCTAAAAAAATAGACTTGCCACCTAAGAAGCTAACAATGCCGATTAAACGTAATCATCAGACTAACTTCTATGAATTTGTAAATGCATTTCGCCTTGAAGAAGCCAAGCGCTTGCTGTCTGATAATGGCAAAAATCAAAAGACCATCATGGATATTTATTTAGAGGTAGGTTTTAACAGCAAATCCGTTTTTAATACTTATTTTAAGCGCGTGGTTGGTGTTACTCCCAGCCAATTTCGTGAGCAAGTTTCTTCAGATGTTTCTTCGTTTTAGGTGTATCCGAAGTTCTCGAAAAATAATGATAACTTTACGAACGCATGTCTAATCATTAGTTATTTTTTTGGAACTAGAAAAATATAAGTGTGTTTCTGCTCTCGGTTCCTTCAATTTTTTCGCTTGATCTTAACTCTAAGAGATTGGATGTAGGCCTGCGCTTGGCTTGCTGCATTTTCAAACATATCGCTGTTACGATTCATTTTAGTCAGAAGCATTCCACCTTGCATAATTGCAATACAAAAGTCAGCGAGTGCTTCAGGATTAACTTGCTTGAGTAACTCTCCGGCGCGCTTTCTTTCGTCAAAAAAAAGTGCCAATCGTCCGCGACTCCATAAAAGAAATTCAGCGATAGCTGCTCGCAAACTTTCCTGATTGTCGGTCACATCATTGCCAATGGTTCCAATGGGGCATGATCTTTCAAAATTAACGGACCTCTGAAAATCAATAAAGCTTTGGAACCAATAATCCATCTCTTTCCATGAATTGATCTCATATCCTGTTTGAGCCTTGCCGCTTCTAATGACATCGTGCAGATAAATTAATGCGGCATGGACAAGACCTTCCTTGTTTTTGAAATAATGTGAAAACTGGCTTTTTCCGGTTCCCGAGCTTTCCAATATCTGGTCAATACTAGTGGCATTCACGCCGTGGCGATGGAAAAGATCTATCGCCGCATGAATCATCTTGGTTTTTGTGTCTATTTTTTCCATCAGCCATCTTAACTTGATTTTAATTGTACTGAACAGTACAATTTTGGAAATTAATAAATTACAGGAGAGTTTTCGTGGCAAAACTAATCTCGCTTATGCACCTTTCATTTGACGGATTCGCCGCTGGACCAAATTGTGAAATGGATTGGATTACAATGGACCAGGCAATATTTGCACATGTTTCAAAATATATTTCGAAAGTGGGAACTGGAATCTACGGCCCTAAGACATTTCAAATGATGGAAGGGTACTGGCCTGATGTTCTGGAAGACCCTGAAAGTGGGGGTTTAGAAATTCAGCACGCGAAGTGGTATCAAGGTGCAAATAAAATTGTTTGCTCTCGAACCTTAAAGCACTTAGAAAATAGAGAAGCACATCTGATCGAAAACCTGGAAGAGGGTATCAAAAAGCTGAAGCAGGAATCAGAAAAAGATTTAATGGTTTTTGGTAGCCCACGTTTAACCCAATCCTTAGCTCGGCTTGATCTTGTCGATGAATATGTAATTAACGTCAACCCCGTCCTTATTGGCGGTGGCATAAGAATGTTCGACGATCTACCAAGAACAAAACTTAATTTGTTGAGCACAACAAAATTTGATTCCGGCGTGGTTGGGTTTCATTACGCCAAATAACGTTAATCAGCCGGTCAAGATGGAATATGCATTCCAATGCAACTTAAACCAATGCACCTTAAAATTGCATTGAAAATTTACATTCGTCAATCATAAGATATGGAGTAAAGTTTATGTCCACAACTGAAAAAGTAAAAGGCCCCGCCAGCTATTTTCCTTCAATTGAAAACAAGTATGGCCAGCCAATTCAACATTGGATTTCACTGGTTGAGTCACAAAAGGAAATGAAGCATATGGAAATTGTAAACAAACTTAAATCAGAACACGGTATGGGGCATGGTCATGCCAATGCAATTGTTGCGCACGTTTTTTCTAAGAAAAAATAGTGTCTTTTTACTTAGATAATGAAACAACTTTTAAGGTTTAAAGTATTTTCTGGATTCAGAAATAAAAATTAAATTTGCTTATTAGCCAAAGAAAATGCCTCGAAATTTCAAAACCATTAGTAAATTTTCCGCTGAGATACCTTAGTTTCGTCACTCTACTAGTCCAGCTTATTTTTCGACGCTAGGTGGCCTACAGAACCGTTTTAGAAGGACTATTTTGAGACTCTATTCCACATAGCATTTGGGGAATAAGCATGCAGTCAAAAAACACAACTACGAAAGTGGTATATGCGGCGCTTGCAGGCAATCTCGCGATTGCATTGATTAAGTTTGTAGCGGCTGCAATAACCGGCAGTTCCGCCATGCTCAGTGAAGCCGTGCATTCACTTGTCGATACGGTTAATGAGCTTCTACTGCTCTATGGCATGAGACGGGCTGCAAAAGTCCCTGACGAGAGTCATCCATTCGGGTATGGGCGTGAGCTTTATTTCTGGAGTTTTATTGTTACCTTGCTCGTGTTCGCGCTTGGCTCGGGCGTATCGTTTTACGAAGGTGTTACGCACATCCGCAACCCGGAAATCATAACGAATCCACTCATTAACTATATTGTTTTGGCGATTTCGTTTTTATGCGAAGGTGCATCCTGGTGGGTCGCGTTCAAGGCATTTCGGGCATCCAAGGGCAAGCAAACTTACTTTGATGCGTTTCGAGCCAGCAAAGATCCGAGTGTTTTTATCGTGTTGTTCGAGGACGGCGCTGCGCTGCTCGGCCTGCTAATCGCAACGCTGGGAATCACGGGTGCCTTGGTATTGGATATACCGGAAATCGATGGAATCGCTTCCATCGGTATTGCCATAGTACTTGCGGGGACTTCATTACTGCTGGCACGCGAAACTAAAGAACTGCTGATTGGTGAAACGGCGCACCCGCATGTTAGAGAGTCAATCATGCGCATCGCCCGCGAAGATTCTGATATTCGAAGTGTGAACGGTGTTTTCACAGTGCAAATGGGGCCCAACCAAGTGATTGCAGCCTTGAGTGCTGAATTCCACAACGATCTAAACACGACACAGATCGAGCAATGCGTAACTAGAATCGAAGCGGCGATCAAACTAGCACACCTCGATGTAACCACTCTTTTTGTAAAACCCCAAACTACGCAGATGTGGCGCCAGCGCTTAGCTGCCGTGTCGACGGGGCAAAGTAACAATGAGAATGGTAAGCCATAAAAGATGGCGGGTTACAATTACGAAACTGCTTTTAAAGTTCACCCAATAACTACACTTTAACCCTAAAACTTTTGGATCATTAGCATGTGATTTTTTGCTCAGTTTGAAAAAATAGGCCTCCAGTTTGAAAGCCTATTTTTGTCTAAGTTTTTAATAACCACGTATTCTAAAAATTATTCAATATAATTTTCAATGCTTGGGCAAGAGCACACTAAATTGCGGTCGCCGTATACGTTATCAATACGATTTACACTCGGCCATACTTTGTGATTTTTCAACCATGCTGCGGGGCGGCTTGCGGTTTCGCGTGAATAAGCTCGCGTCCAGTTTTCTTCGAGTACATCGTCTTGCGTGTGGGGTGCGTTGTGCAACGCACTTGCTTCTGCAGTAACTTCGCCGCTAATGACTTGCGCGATTTCTTTGCGAATAATTTGCATAGCTTCGATGAATTTATCCAACTCAACTTTTGATTCAGATTCGGTTGGTTCGATCATCAATGTACCCGCAACCGGGAATGACATTGTGGGTGCATGGAAACCGAAATCCATTAAGCGTTTTGCAATATCTTCTTCGCTGATGCCGCTTGCTTCTTTTAATGGGCGCAAATCCAGCAAGCATTCGTGCGCAACAAATCCGTTAGTGCCTTTGTATAAAATTGGATAGGCATCTTCGAGTTTTTTAGCAACGTAGTTTGCGTTTACGATTGCGAATTCGGT
>Ga0247741_1000697_pt1 | contig 18408 bp, 13 predicted proteins | sample UWRJL213509R2_FD_180945 | JGI IMG/M metagenome (GOLD analysis project Ga0247741, IMG submission 180945) | Plant litter microbial communities from Arlington Agricultural Research Station in Wisconsin, United States - UWRJ-L213-509R-2 | ecosystem: Environmental > Terrestrial > Plant litter >... | reverse complement strand
AAAGGTTTGGTGGGTTTATTTGGTCGCGTTAAAAAATCCGAATCTGCACATGAGGCGATTGATAATGAAAACCTCGCAACTCCAGAAATTGGCGCAGCCAAAATAGCTGAAGAAAAATAAGGAGTAGAAAAGATGAATATTCTCGCTCAGGCAAAACACGCGTTACCGGTTAAAGACCCTGACTTTAGCAATGCGTTAAATGGTTTCGGTAAAGATGTCGATAACTTCGGCGCTCCGCTGGATACCAGCAAACGTACTATTTTATACGTTGAAGGTATTACCGTTAGTTTCGATGGTTTTCGCGCGCTTAATAATCTCAACCTTTATGTAGATGAAGGCGAATTGCGCTGCATTATCGGACCTAATGGCGCTGGCAAAACCACCATGATGGATGTGATTACCGGCAAAACCAAACCCGATGCAGGAACCGTTTATTTCGGTCAGCAAATTAATTTACTGGAATTATCTGAACACCAAATTGCACGCGGCGGAATTGGTCGTAAATTTCAAAAGCCAACTATTTTTGAAGCGCTAACCGTTTATGAAAATTTGGAGTTAGCGACTGCATCCAACAAAGCTGTGTGGTGGACACTTACCAAATCACTTAATGGTGAACAAAAATTTCGTATTGACGAAGTACTCGTACAAATCGGCTTAAAGGAATTGCGTTACAAAAATGCGGGCGCACTTTCACATGGCCAAAAACAATGGTTGGAAATTGGCATGTTATTAATGCAAAGCCCACGTGTATTGTTAGTCGATGAACCTGTCGCCGGTATGACTGGCGAAGAAACCGAAAAAACCGCTGAACTTTTATTATCACTTGCTGGCAAGCATTCAGTTATCGTCGTTGAACACGATATGAAATTTGTGCGCTCAATTGCGCGCAAAGTGACTGTGTTGCACCAGGGCTCGGTATTGACAGAAGGCACTATGGATCAAGTACAAAACGATCCAAAAGTGATTGAAGTTTACTTAGGCGAATAAATATCCTAGAGAGTAATCAACGTGTTGCAAATTAAAAACATTAATCAATACTACGGTCAGAGCCATATCTTGTGGGACTTGGCATTGAATTTAAAAGAAGCGACGTGCGGATGTTTAATTGGCCGCAACGGCGTTGGTAAAACTACGCTATTAAAATGCATCACCGGAATTTTGCCGGTGCGCGATGGCGTCATTGAATTAAATGGGCAAAATATTAATAAGCTTTCCACTGAGTCGCGTGCCCGTGGTGGAATTGGTTTTGTACCCCAAGGTCGAGAAATTTTTCCATTGCTTACCGTGGAAGAAAATTTAAAAATCTCACTCGGCGCACGCAGCGATAAATTAAAAAGCATTCCCAGCCAAATTTACGAATTGTTTCCTGTGTTAAAAGAAATGAAAAATCGTCGCGGTGGCGATTTATCCGGTGGCCAACAACAGCAACTTGCGATTGGCCGCGCGCTGGTGCTTGATCCCAAATTATTAATTCTCGACGAACCCACTGAAGGTATCCAACCCAATATTGTCCGAGATATTGGCGATGTCATTCGCAAGCTCAACCGCGAACTGGGTTTAACTGTGTTACTCGTCGAACAAAAACTTCCGTTTGCGCGCCGTGTAGCGGATGACTTTTTTATTATGGAAAAAGGCAGTGTCGTTGCGACTGGACCAATTGCTGAGCTTAACGACGGATTAGTTCAGAAATACTTGAGTGTTTAGAAAGGCACAGGTTTATCGGCGCAAATGGACGTTAAGAGATCGAAGAGGATTCGACACACCAAAAAAGTGCAATTTCAATAACACACTGTGAATTAAGTTGAATATTTAGGCGATGGTTTTGCTACTCTGTGCGCACAACGAGAACTGAAGGATCTCTGGTTATGCCGAATAAACGCGCCTTGATTGTTGACGACTCCAGTACCGCCCAATATCGCCTGAAAAAAATGCTGCGCTCCTACAGCCTTGATATTGATACGGCTGACTCGGGTGAAGCGGCTTTACGCTATTTGGCACACCAGTCGCCTGATGTGATCTTTATGGATCACCTTATGCCAGGCATGGACGGCTTCCGTGCATTGCAGATTATTAAATCGCACCCGGAAACTGCCACTATTCCCGTCATCATGTACACCTCAAAAAGTGGCGACCTTTATACCGGTCAAGCGCGTGCTTTGGGTGCGTTGGATGTAGTAAGCAAAGACACCATCAACGCCGCTGATCTTTCCAAAGTGATGGAAGCGATTCATATCTTCCGTAATAAAAAACCTACAGAAGAAGAAACGGCAGAACCCGTTGAAGCAGAAGTAATCGACACCCTGCCCGACCTTTCTGAACCTAAAATTGAACGCCGTGCTCCCCACCCTGCAAGCATTGAGCAATCTCGTAATTTGGAATTGCGCTTGGGCCATATGGAGCTTGCGCTGGAAGACAATCGCCGCTTCATTACCGCGCGTGTTGCACGTGAACTCAATGCGTTACGACATAGTCTCAAAAAAGAAATCAGCGAGCTAATAACTCATAACCAACAGCCTGCGCTTGAAGGCGACGAAGCAATCGCGCCTGCTGAAGTGCCCGTTCAACGCAGTTCGGTTCTTAGTAAGTTGATTTTTCTGGCGGCACTTATCGCCATTATTTTTTTCTGCGTACACATTGTTTCGCTGCTTTCCGAATCGCAACAACAGCAACAGGAATTGGCTTTGCAAGTCGCCGCGCTTGCCGCGCAGAAGTCAGTTGAAAGACCGGTTAGCACTATCGCACCAACAGCTGCCGCTAGCACTCTAGTCGCTGCCAAAGATGTGAAAAGCGAAAGTTATCTGACTGATCTGGCGTGGACGTTTAATCAAAACGGTCAATTACCTTTTTATCAAAACCGCATTGAACCGAAAAAACTTGTTCAACTCTATGAACTCTTGAACCGCATTAGCAGTAGTGGTTTTAAAGGAGATGCGTGGATTACTTTGTTTGTAGGTAACTTTTGCCTGGCGATGGATAATTACGGCGTAGCGCAAATTCCTAAAGACACGGCGAACATGAGCGAATGTGTGTTTTCCAGCGAAATTTATGGACTGGATCGTGTGATGGAGGAATACACACATGATGCAGAAGCAGCGCTCAATAATCTTGAGCAGGCATCCGATAAAAATATTCGCGTCATTATCAGCACCGTATCTGAGCCTGATAATTATCCTGAGCGCAAATCGACATTGACGGCAAAGGCCTGGAACAACGCCGCGCAAAATCACAACCGCGTCGAATTGCGTTTGGAACCCGTTAGCAAGACCGCAGCGCGCTAATCCAAAACCCATCTGGAATTCATGTTTACACGTGATGTTTCAGATGGAGTTGTACGATTTATGCCCACCAAACCACATAATCCGCTCCCAAAAAAAACCAAACTATAAACTGCCCACATTAGTTAGTGACTCGCTCGCCCTAACCCCCTACAATAGCGCCTCTCGCCAAACCAGCTTTTGCATGGATTGGCGACGGGGCCGATATGGATTCGACGCTGGTTACAAAGTCCAAGGTGCATGTCGTGAGGGTAGCCAATCACGTTAATCCAAAGCTGCAAACTATACAGTTGCCAATGATGACAACTACGGTGCCCAATTAGCTGCGTAAGCAGCTTTTGAAAGCACTACCTAGTGGTTCGCCGCTAGCGGTCTATAACAAGGTGCCAGTACCGCGTTAGAGCCCGTCATATAGAACTGGATCGCAGTGAAGCCTGCCTGGGGTGGATCAGCTAAACCTTATCAGGATCGCTTTTTACGTCCCGCCCGCTGGGCTGTAAATCGCTAAATCAATAGGCGGTTCTAAACATGTAGAGCTGCGGATAGAGTGCTGGCGGACGGGGGTTCAACTCCCCCCGGCTCCACCAAACGACAAACCCTAACACATTGATTGTGTTAGGGTTTTTTTAATTTAAGGACTTTTAAAGCCATAATTTGACTACATATTGGCTACTTTTTTAAGAACAACTAAAACGACCTGATACGCCACTTTCTTTCAGTTTGCCGATACCCATACTAAATTCCTCTTTACGCGTTTTGGGGTGTTATACCCTCGTCGGGTGTATAGCCAGACGCTAACTTATTGCGTGGGATTATTTGCGATGAAGGCCTTAATGGACTTCATGCGCTCGTTCCTCACGCCCGAAGTCCATTAAGGCCTTCATCGCAGTCTTTGAGGTAAAGAGTTTTTAAGGATCTAATAATAATTTGATGTCCAATGACACGAGAAACAATTTTATCGAGAAATTATCCCTAGATAATTTTCGAGTTGACTTGACGATGCCTATTATCTTTCTTTGCGGTGGTGAAGTTGATATTAAGAACGTTTCTTAGACTTCTGCTAGGGATGCCTTCCTTCGATACCTCGCAAGCAAAGACCATGATCTGCTGGAACAGACTGTTATAGCAGAACACTTTAAAGACTGTATACATGACTCCATCTATAAAGATCTAATGGACTTTGAAGACGACATTGCACATATTTCATCCCTTATTATTTTAATACTCGAAAGCGCCGGTTCATTAACAGAGCTGGGACTTTTTGTTCGCAATAAAAACCTAAAATCAAAGCTGTTAATTTTTGCAAGTGATTTTCACTACCATCAAGAATCTTTTATCAGACTCGGGCCATTAAGGCACCTCGAATCTTTGAATGATGCCTGCGTGTGTGCATATCCATGGAAAAGCGATAGAGTCGATGAGACTTTAAAAGATTATCTTCCAGATATGCGAGACAATGTTGTCGCCTATCTTAACGAATTAGATAAAACGGAAAAATTTTCCTCCGAAAATAACGGGCATGTTGCATTCTTAATTTATGAATTTGTAAATATATTTCAAGCATTAAAATTAAAAGAAATAACTTCATACTTGAACATCCTCGGGGTACCCAATTCTCAAGAAAAGACGAAAAGACTTATCTTTCTACTTAAAAAATTCAAACTTATCGACTCTACAAAGTTAGGTCACATAGATTTTTATTATCCACTTAAAAACCAAAATCGAATAAATTTCGCAGGCTCGATAGATAAAACTGCAATAAAAATTGAGACGGCGGCCTATTACAGAAAAAATAGTGCAGAATCAATTCGTTCAAAAGTAATTAGAGAAAAATTAGGTGGCGTAAAATGAGTATTTTAATTGCGCTATCGAAATACCTTTCAATAAATCCGATTGAACTTCGTAAGTTCATTAATACAGCACCACACAGATATAAGTCTTACCCAATTCCTAAGCGAAATGGACAAGGAACACGCATAATTGCGCAACCATCTGTCGCAGTAAAAACCATACAAAAAATTGCAGTGAGCGAAATACTGGATCGGCTGCCATTACATCAATGTGCTGTAGCTTACGTGAAAGGTGTAGGAATAAAGGAAAATGCAGAAAAGCATAAAAAAAATGAATTTATTTTGAAAATGGATTTCCAAGATTTTTTTCCGTCAATAAAGCCAGCTGATCTTATAGCTCATACCATTAAATATTACCCCAACTTTCAAGTTGGCGATGAATTCGTACTAGGAAAATTATTTTTCTGGGCACCGAAAAATCAATCTTCGAGATTAAGTATTGGCGCACCATCTTCCCCGTTCATATCGAACACTTTAATGTATGACTTTGATAATGCTGTGTATGAGCTAGCAACGAAAGAAGAAATAACTTATACAAGATATGCCGACGACCTAACATTCACTACAAACAAAAGAGATATTCTTTTTTCTATACCTGATAAAATCGAAAGCATTTGTCAAACAATGAGCTACCCAAAGCTTGTTATAAATAAAAGTAAAACCATATTTTCTTCAAAAGCCAAAAATAGGCACATAACTGGATTAGTAATAACGAATGAAAATCAAGTATCTTTGGGAAGAGAGAGAAAGAGGAAAATAAAAACTTTAATTTTCAAATTTTTAAATCGAACATTAGATGAAGATAAAATTAATTCATTGAAAGGAAATATTGCGTTCGCAAAACATATAGAACCAGTTTTTTTCGATTCACTGAAAAATAAATATGGAGCGGACTCTATCAATGAGATTATTTCATATCAAGCGAAGAGTTTTTCAACTGCATCACTCATTAACGTCGATATCGAACCGTTCTAATCATTGTCAAATGGCTAATACTGCTTACTTTATTGGACTATATTTTAGCGCATCGTACAAATGATCCTTTGACAAGTGCGCATATCTCATAGTCATATTTATAGATGAGTGCCCCAATATTTTTTGTAAAGTCAGTATATTTCCTCCATTCATCATAAAATGGCTTGCAAATGAATGCCGCAAAACATGGGCAGACTGACCCGCAGGCAAATAAATTTTTGCAGCACTCAGAGCCCGACGAAAAGCACCTAACGAATTACTAAAGTGACCATACACTTTTAAATGTTCTGCTATTTCATTACAAAACTCTGCACTAACTGGTATTGATCGATTTTTACCGCTTTTAGTTTTAGAAAAAGTTAACTTACCATCATGAATGCGCGATAACGTTAATCCTTCTGCCTCCCCCAACGCGCTCCTGTTGCAAGACTAATTTTGGTTAGAATTTTTACGTGTGGGTTTATAGAAAATTCATCCATTTTAGACAATAGGCAATTTATCTGCTCAACAGTGAGCCAAGATAGTTCGCGCTCGTCGATTTTCATCATATCAACGCTTTCAATTGGGTTTGAATAATCAATTTCCCCAATTTTATTTAGTGAGTTGTATAAGCTATCTAAATATGCCAATTCATTATTCATGGTTTTTGGCGCAATGCCGGATGCAATGCGCACTGACCTATAAGCAGCAAATTTTTTTGATTCAAGTTTTCTTGCCACCGGATCACCAAGAGCAATAGCTAAACGTTCAAGCTTAACCGCCTGCACAGCCTGGCAAAACTTTCGAATCGAATTTTCCTGGATCGTGAAGCTCGCTCTATCAACAGGATAGAAGTCATGGACGCAGCAAACGTCAGAATTACCGAGGCTCGCGATGGAAACGTCAGTGCAATTAGTCAATGAAAAATCAAGGCAGAGGTGATGAGAAAGCAACTATACCCTCCGAAAATTTAGACTCAGACATTCCCCCAAAAAAGTTATGCGAGTCAAATAAAACCAACTAACGAAGTCCATAATTCGGTGTCATACCAATTAGGCATATAGCTCCAAAAGCTATTTAGAGACTCAGAAACCCAAACGCAATCCTTAACACAGCGCTGTTTCTAACGTTAAAGCAATTTTTGCACAATTAGCTAAGGTGCATCTAGCATTGGAATCATCGTAACAGTTTTTTGAATTACGAAAGCTCTCTTCAAATTTAAATTTTTCTTAAATTGAAGATCAAACTCTCCACTCTTTACCAGCAAGTTCAATCCGCGCAATATTTTTTGTGCGAGAATCCTATTACGAGTGTGTAAATAAAAAGTGAAATTGTAGTTATCGCTACTTAGCATATAATCTGGAAGCACAATCAAATTCAAATGCTTATTAGATTCAACAAGATATTGAGCATCCTGTACACCAACGATGAGACAATCAAAGCGATCAGCGTAAAGCATTTTTAGAAGTAAATTGATATCGAGCGAAGTCGAATATTTGTAACCATTTCTTTTTAGAATGTCCGCGTCATGAGAATATTTGTATACTCCATATGAAATATTTGAACGGTTTTTCTTATCGAAAAACTCATCATTCCTCGCATAACGATCATTTTTCACAATGAGCGCTCTCGAACGATTTAACCCGCGCAATAAATTAAAATCCACCGCGATCAGTTCTTCCGTATCTGGCGGAATGTAGTCGCCCCAAATGACGTCCAGTTTTTTAGAATTAAGTAAAGTAAGGAACAGCCTTGGCGTTCCACCAGAGATTGATACTTTATTTAAATAATCTTGTTCACCATCGACTGATGCTTTAGCGAGTGCAAGGTTAAGAATATGCTCATAAAAATAATTTGGACCATCTACGTCCAGCGGAAAGTTCGGGATATTTACATCGCGAGGAAAAGCATCACAGGAAAACATCAAAGCCAATATTGATGCTAAGGAGTTAAGATGTTTCCAATATGATTTAGTGATATCCATGGAAAAGCTCAGACGGCCAGAAGCAAGCAGTTCTATAAAACCAAATAAGGCAGGAGAAAATTTTAGATTTCCTACAGCATGCCATTTAAAAAATAAAACTTAAAGATTAAATTTATGCGTCGCGATATGGTTACCTAGATAGTAAAAAGCCCCAAATGTGTAAGCATTTGGGGTAAAGACGACAACAGCAGCTAGCTTAAACTTTAGAAAAAATCGAATCTTCCATTCACCAAGTCAACTTCTTCTTCAGAATGGACTTTAAAACTCGTAAATGCTTTAGTAGGAAAGACCTGATTGGTCATCGCTAATTCGCCGCGATTTATAAAAATTTCAATTGATGATTTGTCAATATAAAAATCAATCGTTATGCGCTTTCCAGATGAATTGAAAGGCGCGTATTGCAAACGAGGAAATGCATCAGAAAAGTCTTTTTTGCCAGACGAAGAGCGATCAAAGATCACCTCATGAGTATTTAAATTAATCGTTAAAAGACTTTTTTCTGAAGCACTACCAATTTCAAAACTAAGCACTTTTGATTTTTTGGAATCTAACTGTAACTCAATATGCTGTGCAAACTTATTAGACTTACCATCAAATAACTCAACGTCGCCCTTAATCGATTGTTTTTTAATATCAATAGATGATTTAACTAAAGAACTCGTTTCACTTACCGGGAAAGACTTTAAAATGAATTTATCATTCTTCTCAACTAGCGTTAACTCTCTTGGCAAGGTCGTAGCACCACGCCATTTTTCAATAGGAATTTTATTTGCGTAATCCCAATTATTCATCCACCCTAATGAAATTACACGATTATTTTTTTCCGGCAGATTCGACCAAGTAACCCCTGCGTAGTTATCAGCACCGTAATCAACCCATTCAGAGAGAGTCTCTTTACCGTTAACTTTTTGAGGACGCTGCCGACTAAACTTTTTATCTAAAGTGAATTTACTGCCATCAAAATCACCAACAAAATATTGCGTTGCTGACCCACCATTGATTCCCCCAGGATTTAAACTCACCAAGAGAACATACTTCTTCGTATTACTACCCTGAACATCGATAGCAACCAAATCTGGGCATTCCCACACCCCAGTATGAGTGCCAAAATTTTCTCCGAAATCGCTTTCATGTACCCACGTCTTCAAATCTTTAGACGAGTAAAAACTAATTTTGTTTTTTACTGCCAGACTCATAACCCATTTTTTAGAAGGCTCGTACCAGATAACTTTAGGGTCACGGAAGTCTTTCGATGTTGTGCTTTTTAGCACAGGATTTGATGAATATTTTTGCCACGTTCTCCCATCGTCCACGCTGTATGCGATACCCTGATTTTGGAAGTCGCTTCGCCCTAAATTTTCCTTCAACACATCATGGTAGGTAAAAACAGCTACGAGCGGTGCTTTGCCTGAAACGCCGAACCCGCTTGTATTATCTTTATCGTAGACCGCACTACCTGAAAATATCGCTCCATTACTATCTGGAAATAGTGCAATAGGTAATTCTTCCCACTTCATTAAATCTTTACTAACAGAATGGCCCCAATGCATCGGCCCCCATGTATTGCCGTAGGGGTTATATTGGTAGAAAAGATGGTATTCGCCGTTCAGAAAAACCATCCCATTTGGATCATTCATCCATTGCTGTTGAGGAGTGAAGTGAAAAGCCGGACGATATTCCTCTCCTTGACGGTTGTCAGCAAAAACGAAGCTAGAGAGAAAGCAACAAGATGCAAGTAAGACTTTATTTAATTTCATTATTAGATTTCCGTAATTAGTTAACTGAGCTAGCTTTCGCTAGCCCGTTTTTTCAAAGCCTAATAACCTGGTAGTTGTTTATAGAGACCACCGCTCAAATTAATCTGCTGCTGTGGAATTGGTAAGTACTCGTCTCTTCCTGCAACAAAATTTGCCTCCTCAAGATATGGCTTACGTATTTTTTCAACAGACAAATATGTGTCGATAGTTGATTTTGCGACGCCCCAGCGAACCAAATCAAAAAATCTGGTTCCCTCTAAACCCAGCTCTAAACGTCTTTCAAAACGTAATGCTTTGCGCGCCTCATCCTGACTAGCAAAAGCCGCATAGCCTGCTATGTGATATATACCTGCGTTGTGTAACATGCCCGTGCTATTAGCAGCCCGCAAACGAATTTGATTGATGATTGGCAGAGCCTCATTCTGACGGCCTAATTCAATCAGTGCTTCCGCCTTCCACAACAATACATCTGCGTACCGAATCAATACTGTATTCATTGAAAATACGGGAAATGGGCCATTCGCTATGCGACATACACAATTTGGATTTTCCAATTCCTTCATTGAGATAAAGTTGCCATAAATGGCAGGTGCGCGAGCCCAAGAGTTTGCATTCGTAATCATTAGGCTCGTGTCATACTTGAAGGGCTTTCCTTGCATACCAACGGTATGATCCAAACGAGGGTCCACCGCATCAGTCGCCGAGTTATAATTCACATCATTAAAGGAGTCGAAAAGAGGTAAGCCTGCCGGACTTGTTTTAAAAGAATTGACAAAATTCTCCGTTGGCACGTGAAATCCGCAACAGCCAAATCCCCCACCCAAAGGTGCGTTGAGAGCCGTGGACCACGAACCTCTACCATCAGGACTGCTATCCTTCATCGAGCGCTGAATTGCGAATACTGACTCTTTACTATTTTCATGCGCATATTGGAAATTGAATCCATAGTCTTCTAACAAGCCATAAAGATTTGTGTGCTCTATGTCATCAACAAGATTAACTACTTCAGTTAACTTCTGTTGATCTATGCTCACCACCTCATTTTTTTCATTTTGAACGTACGCTTGATAGAGCAAAGTTTTAGCTAAAAATGCTTTAGCGCTTACTTGATTTGCTCTACCTATTTCCGGTTGTTGCAAAGGTAAATTTTCGGCGGCAAATCTAAAATCTTCGGCAATCTTGCTCCACAATTCTTGATCGCCAAGATCAACATTTGATGTAGCTTTAATTTGTTCAGAAGTCATATTTTCATCAATAAAAGGCACACGCTTATGATGAATTTTTAAATCGAAATAGAAGAAAGCACGGATGAAACGCAATTCTGCGGTACGAACTGCCTTTTTCGGATACTCCGAATCATTGACTTTTGCTAGGGCTTGCAAGCCTGTGTTAGCTCTTGAGATGCCGGTGTAATTCCTAGTCCACTTTTTATTATTTAAATCAATAAAATCTGGCGGATATGAGGCCATATCAGGAATTAAGGACGAGTAAACGGACATTGCATGGTAGGCGAAAATATCACCTGGCCCATTTCCTCCCTTATGAGCATCTCCTGCACGAAGATTGCCCGTTGGCCATAGATAATTGGGGGCCGTATAATGATCATTGCCTATATATGAATAAGCAGCTGTAACCAACCCATCTAGATTTTCATTACTTGTGATTTGTTCCTGCGAGAGCGTCCCCTTTGGCGCTTCACTTAAACCACCGCCACCGCAACCAGATAATGCTACCAACACTAATGAACTTATTAATGTTGTTATTCTTTTGTTAATTTTCATAATTTTACCTATTTATTTTTTTACCTTTGGTTATTCTGTATTAACGAGTAGATTAAAAATTGGCTGAGAAGCCCAATGTGATTCTTCTCGGTATCGGAAACACATTATTTGGCGCTTCTGGATCCTGACTAAGAGTTCCTTTAGGCGTAATAATTAAAAGATTTTCTGCATCCAAATAGACGCGAGCTGTTTCAAAACCAAAATTCTTGAAGGTATAGCCGACGGATAAACTTTTGAGTTTAAGGTAGGAAGCAGACTCCCAATAGAAAGTAGATTCTCTTCCCTCATTGTTTCTATCAACCAAGGTTAATGCAGGAACATTTGTATTAGTATTAGTTGGGGACCATGCATTTAAGGTTCTACTGCCGTAATTTGAACCGACGTTTAGTGAAGTGAAATCTGTAAACTGACGCCAGTAATTTTTGATTTCTCCTCCATGTACTCCTTGCCAAAACATACCAAAATCCCAGTCTTTATAGGTCAATTTGGTATCGAGTCCGTACGTGAAATCTGGATCTCTTGAAGTAAAAAAATCTTGATCTTTATCGTTAATTACGCCATCTGAGTTGAGGTCGCGGTAACGAATTCTTCCTAAACCAGCGCCGGACTGAGTGGCGTGTTCGTCGATTTCGGCTTGGCTCTGAAACAAACCATCTGCAACGTAACCGTAAACAGAGTTGACCGATTTTCCTTTGATAGTTTTGTCTTGGCCATTCCCACCGAATGAGTTAATTACAGATTCTGGCAAATCAATAACTTCATTTTTCGCAGTGGCTATATTTGCCGAAATATCTAGACCAACATTCCCAATTTTAGGGACATCGAAGTCGTGGATCAGACCTATTACAAACTCCACACCCTTATTATCGATTGTCCCGCCATTCACAATCATTTGGGCACCCTCGCCTTCTGTTGCGAGAGGAGTGGTTTTAGTCAGAATGTCTTCAGTTCTTTTAGCAAACCAATCGAAGCTACCGTAAACACTACCGTTCAACAGCGCAAAATCCAAACCCACGTTCGTTTGCGTTGAGGTTTCCCATTTCAAATCCGGATTCCCAGTTTGAACTTTGGCGAAACCGGACGGCAAAGTTCCCTGATCTACACCATATAAATCGTAGGCAGTGCCTTCATCCTGCTGTGTTGTAAAAAGTGATTGGGTCGCATAACGTGACTGGTAAATATTAGACGTTGCGCGCGTGTCAATTTCCTGGTTACCGTTTTGGCCCCAACTTGCTCGAAGTTTCAAGCTGTCGATAAAGTCTATGTTGAAAAATGACTCTTCATTAATTTTCCAACCAGCAGAAAAAGAAGGGAAATATCCCCAACGATTATTTTCACCAAATCGCGACGAACCGTCTCGACGCACTGTTGCTGACAAAAGGTATTTGCCTTCATAGTCATAATCAAGCTTCGAAAAATAAGATTGTAAAACCCAAGCATTACCACCGCCTGCAGTTGTAACCCCACTTGTCCCCTGTGATAAATAAACGTAATCGCGATCTTGAGAAGCGAATCCTGAAGCAGTTCCACTGACGAATTCGCTTTCAAAATCTACCGTTTCAGAGCCGATTAACACACCGAAATGATGTTGATCGGAAATGCTAAATTTATAGTTCGCGGTGTTAGACCATACAGTTGTTTTATTCCAATCATCAGACTGAGTTAAACGATCAGCAAAAGTGAGATTTCCCGCCTTACCAGCTTGGCTAAAATACCTTGTTCGAAATTCACCGTAGTTAACCCCATAGCTAGAACGCAACGTCAGGTCATCTATAGGTTCAATTTCAACGTATAAATTTCCAAGAACTTTATTGAACCTGCCTACGTTTTCTTTATTCATTGCAATAATGCGGGCGGGATTGTCCCGGTCAGTGATTCCGGCTGCGGGACCTCCCCAACCCTTACCATCTTCAGTATGTACCGGAACAATTGATTGCTGCTCAACACCTAGCTGCAAAATATTGCCTGCAAGGTCGTTCACTTGATTCTGCTCTTGATTGGTGATGGTAAAGTTTTCGCCAACCTTCACCTTGCCCTCATAAAACAAATGCTCAGAATTAAATCGCCCTGATATCCGCTTGAATTCCGATTCCTCAATAACCCCTTTTCGATCTACGAAACCAATTGACCCAAACATTTTGGTATCTGCGTCTCCACTGGAAATGGAGAGATTTAGATCCGATGAACTGGCGGGACGTGTGACTTCATCAAACCAATTGGTGTCAGCAGGACGCATGGTTTTATCAGCGTCTATATAGGTCGGAAGTATTACTGAATATAATTTCGGGTCAGCGAAATTATTATTCCAATCGTACTTATATAAGGAGCTTGCATTGTTGGGATTGCTTTTATCATTAACCGCCGCACGCCAAACAACTTCGCCACGCTGCTGGGTATTAAGAGGCTTTATATCGAAATCAAAACTTTCATAAGATTTATTTACTTTCAAATCGAAATGAGTGCCTTCTTTGCCTTTTTTTGTGGTGATGATAATTACACCGTTCGCGGCACGAGATCCGTATATGCTCGCGCTAGCCGCGTCTCGCAACACAACTAATGATTCGATATCGTTAGAATTCAGTTCGTGCATTCCAGAATTTGATGGAACACCGTCGATGACATATAGAGGATCGTTGTAACCCAATGCACCCAGCCCCTGACCACGAATTCTTACAGTGGCACTGGAGTTAGGATTTCCATCCGAAGTAATTTGCACACCAGGAATTCTACCTTGCAAATTTTGCATGATGTTTGCTGAAGATTTATCAGCTATCTCACCCAGATTAACTTCAGTTACAGCACCAGTTACATCAGCTTTTTTGGTCGCAGTATAGCCAACCACAATAACCTCTTCCGCTTCTGTTTCAACTTTTGTATTGGACTCACTCGATTTATTTTGTTGTTCATCCAAAATACTTACACTACTAACTTCATCCTGCACACCTGCAACTGCGCGCATCGCGCAGAACAGCGCACTAAACACGAAAATTTTCTTATTCATACCTCGTCCTCAACCTTCTCGTTAATGTAATTTATTTTTGTATAACGCCATCTTCCACGTAAAAGCAACATCTTCTGCAACAACAGCAACCGATAATATAGCATCGAAATATGTATATGCAACATCAATTTACTTATTAACACAATCAAAAAAATGAAGGAATAGTTCATAAAGTAATTAATTACATATACATTTGAAATATATAGGTATTTTTTTACTTAATTACATTTGAAAACCAATTCACATATTAAATAATACTGATTTACTTATTGATTTATAAATATTTATAAATGATAATTAATGAAAATAACGGGCGTGCGGCTGAGGAAGAAAATGATTACAGTAATTGGGGAAAATATTGTTGACTTTATTAAGCAAAAAGATGGTCTATTTAAACCACATTTGGGTGGATCACCATTTAATGTAGCGATAGGGATTGGAAAGCTTGGAATTGCGTGCGCATATCTGTCGCCACTATCAAAAGACTCTTTTGGTGATATGTTTTTACAATATTTGTCGGAAAATCAAGTGACATTTGATACAGAAATGAGATCTAACCTTAACACCTCCCTAGCATTTGTCTCCTTGGACGAATTTCATCAGCCGCATTACTCAATTTATCGTACTCATGTTGCGGACCGAGACATAGCATCATCAGAACTGATAACACGTTTGCCACCTCAAACGCGAATATTGCATACGGGGTCATTAGCGCTGGAACCTCAGGACTTACCTGTGATCTTTGAAGTGATTAATCATGCTCGCAGCATTGGAATAAAAATCAGCGTTGACTTAAACGTTAGAATTAAATTTATTAGTGATTTATCAAACTACATAGATGGTATTAAAAAAATTATTTCTATGTGTGACTACATCAAAGCCAGCGATGAGGATTTATTGGAAATATTTCCTGATCTTACATTAGATGAAGCAATTGACTACGTTCGAACACATATGAACGATGGTATTTTTGCGTACACGAAGGGTGAAAATGGAGCCGACTTAATTACAAGGAATGATGTTCTTTCTTTACCCATCCTCAAACCCGAATATTTTGGCGATACAATTGGCGCTGGTGATACATTCTACGCAACTTTTCTAAGCGCTGTACTCACTTGTGAAATTGACAAACAAGATGTGAACGCGCTTACCAAGTATCAATTGAGCGCAGTCTTGCAAAATTCGCTCGTAGCAGCCAGCATAAATGTTTCTAGGCACGGATGTATGCCACCCAGCAGAGCTGAATTAAATCATATGATCAGCACTCAATTCTCCGATCAAAAATTTTTGCATATTCTTTAGTCCCGCCTTACGTTGACATTCTCCTGATTAGCACTGATAAAAAAGTGCTAATTTTTTGCACTAATATTTCCTCGCTCAAATATTTTATCATCCGCCCCGCATCGATCCTACGCATATCACTGAAACAAATAGTTCACTGAAACTTTTTGGTGCGATATTATTTCAACTGCCGAACCAACCTCACATATGGATTACCCCCCAAGGCTATAAATGAATATTGGGTAAAATCTATTTGTGTTACAATTTCTTTAAGAAAAATCAGACAATTCATCTCTCTAGTTGAAATTTAAATTATGGGCCAAGGTTCAAATTCAAGCGCTTTACGTAACTTCAACGAGCGCATAGTCATATCAACATTGAAAAAATACGGTTCTGCATCAAAAGCGGATTTAGCTCGAGCAATGGGATTAACCTTGCCGACACTTAGCCGGATCATTGATGATTTGGAGAGTCGAGAATTAATCGCCAAAACAGGCCGCCGCAGCCAGGGAGTTGGGCAGCCCTCAAACATCTACCACATAAATGCAAATTGCCTTTTTTCAATTGGAATTAAGTTAGGCCGACAAAATCTTGAATTTGTACTCACTAATTTCTCAGGAGATATTCTTCATAAGCAGTCAACCGACTTTCGTCAACTTACTCCCGAGATGTTGGTTAATTTGATTGAATCAGGAATTAAAACTTTAGTTGCCGAACTTAAGCCAGAACAACTCAAGAAGCTTGCTGGTATTGGTATCGGTATGCCCTGGTTTATCGGAAGCTGGGTGGAAAATAATGAAATGGATAAAGAATATTCGCTACTATGGCAGGATTTCGATTTAGCATTTCAACTTGAGACAAAATTAGATTACGATTTTTTTTACGAAAATGATTGTACTGCAGCAGCCGCAGCCGAACTTTATTTTGGTAAAAATGAGACCTCTAATAACTTTCTTTATGTTTTCATTGGTAGCTTTATTGGCGGAGGTTTAATTTTAAACGGTGATCTTGAAAAAGGGGTGCATAGTAACGCTGCATGCTTGGCAACAATGCCGGTACCAAAATCAGCGCTAAACAATGCGACAAAAGGTGCTGAAACTTGGACGACGTTAATTGAACGCGCATCACTTACCAGCCTAATAAATTATTTAAATTTCAATAAAGTAAAAATATCCCAGATATCTGAATTGCCAAACATCATTGACGATAATAGAAATCTTGTTCATGAGTGGATGCTGGACTGCGCCGATAGCTTAGCGTTCGCTATATATTCGAGCATCAGCATTTTGGACTTGGAAAAAGTGGTTATTGATTCCGATCTTCCGAGATACTTACTAACTGAATTGATTAATATTATCGATAGAAAATTGCAGAACTCAAAAAAGAAATACGATTTTTTACCGAAACTACAACAAGGAACTTTAGGCGAGGATGCCATAGCCATTGGTGGAGCCTTTTTACCCATCTACTTTCATTTTGCGCCTGACAAAACGGTAATCCTGAAAGGTGGTGTTCCTGAACGTTCAAGCAGTTAGCAAAGCTGCTGAGAACAAGCGCCTTCAAACGAAAGCGCTTTTTTTGGTCAACACCCTTTTCACATTAAAAACTAGAAGTGGATTCGGGCTTCGATTGACTCAAGCGATTTTCCATTAGTTTCAGGCATCATGAAAATAACAAAGAGCAGTTGCAAAACCATCATGCCTGTAAAAAATCCGAAGATCATAAAAGGATCGAACTTATTCAAGAAATAAGGCATTAACAACGTGATCAATGCAGCATATACCCAATGCGTACTTGCCCCTAACGACTGACCTTTAGCTCGTACCGCATTGGGAAATATTTCCGCAATAAAAACCCAAATTACTGCTCCCTGCCCAATGGCGTGAGATGCAATAAAGAAAAATACAGAAAATACTACAAGCGTTCCGCCCATCCCAGAATAAAAAGCCCACGAGATAACGCCAAGAGAAACAATATAACCAATAGATCCAATCAGCATTAAAAGCTTGCGTCCAAATTTATCAATCAACGACAATCCAATCATCGTAAATATTAAATTGATAATTCCAACCCCTGCAGTAGATAGCAGTGACGAGGATGAATCCAAACCTGCAAGGTTAAATATGCGTGGAGCAAAGTAGATAATGAAATTAATGCCGGACAATTGATTAAACGAGGCGATCAAAAATGCTAATAATATAGGTTTAGCGAACTTCTTTTGAAATAGCCCCTCATTCAAACGTTTATCAACAGAGTCTTTAATTGTTGCGATGCAATTATTTATATCCAACTCGCCCATTTTTTCAAAAACTTTACGTGCGCCACTCTCATCATTTTTCGATAGCAATAACCAACGCGGGCTTTCAGGAACAGTCATCACTAAAAACAAAAATATAATTGATGGCAACGCCACTACGCCTAACATCCAGCGCCAATCGTTTTCGCTTGTGCCTGCGATTAAATAATTACAGAAAAATGCCGCTAAAATACCGAATACAATTTGAAACTGGTACATAGCAACCAAT
>Ga0247741_1000696_pt1 | contig 18412 bp, 16 predicted proteins | sample UWRJL213509R2_FD_180945 | JGI IMG/M metagenome (GOLD analysis project Ga0247741, IMG submission 180945) | Plant litter microbial communities from Arlington Agricultural Research Station in Wisconsin, United States - UWRJ-L213-509R-2 | ecosystem: Environmental > Terrestrial > Plant litter >... | reverse complement strand
TCTCGATGCCCCCGACGTAGAGTCCTTGTTCCCATGGATATGATTTCGAGTTGTACCATGCGGTGCCCATACTATAACACATTTGAGATTATGAAAATTGGCAAATGGGGCGGCGTAATACCTCAAAAACGCTGCATGCGTAACGGCCTGAGTGTTCGCCGTTACAAGGTCGTGTTCTTCATAAGACAGATGAACATGGCGGGATCCTAGCGGTCGAAGGATGTTTTCCACGAGCTTAAGCGCTTCGTTCGAACCTCGATGCTGGATGATCACCTAGAAAAGCGGAATATATTCAGGATGGTGGGAGATGATGCGAGACGCAATGCCATAAAACGACATACAAGAGGTTGCCCTAAAGGACTAACAGTTGGACCATGCAACGAATGGCACGAAACGATATGTACGTCAGTTGGCAGGTGTTTCTCGAAAGCAATTTTCTCTGGCGCTTTGACTGATGTCTGGCCAGCTACGACGGCATGCATTTTGGTAGCTGATGGGTATTAAAAAGTTGGTTAGCACCTTCTGGCGAATGGTGAAATCGAAACTCGCACAGGGGCCATATTGAGATACGACGTCTTCAATGAACTCTGCTTCGACCGAATAGACTATAAAGTCAGACGACCGTGACACGGCGTGTCCATCTCGCATTGGAAAAATGTTAGGATAGTCTATTTCCCGCTGGAGATTAGATTCGCTAAGAGTAGGGTTATTACAGACATACGAGAGTGTTCAGCTATCAGCTTCTCGTAGTTCTCCGGGCGGTCGCAGACATGAATTCTGAATGGTAGCCAATTCGTTAACAACATGAAAATGTGTCTGAATGGGAATAGATTTACCTGGACCATCCTGCCTCACTGAATCGCCTCGCGTACATCTTACCCATAGCCCCCATCCCGATGAGACCTATAGTCGGTTGCACCTCGGGGAGCGACGAAGGAAAAACTTCTGGAGCGACGTTGATCGGGAGGGTAGCATAGTATTCGGGGCAGCTACTGGATTCCATAGCAATCTCAATACCCTCGATTTGACTTGACTGTACGTAAAAGGGAGGGGTATGTAGTTGTGCTGCGGCAGTCAGGCAACCATTAAGCTGATGTATGAAACGTGTCCTGATTTCTTCCCGGGCTCAAGGATATGACAGGATGAAGCGGGTGGCGAGATCATAGATGAGCTTTCCGCTAAGGGGTCCAAAGTGCACAAGTCATAATAGTCGTGAGAATATCGGAATTGTAGACAATACTTATATGCCGCTGTTGCCGTGTTACCACGCGTGCCGGACCGCGGGTAGCACCTCAATAAAACGCTCTGAACATCTTGGCCAGGGAACTGTGATGATAGAATACGGTACATCGAGCCTCTACAAGTAGTATAACCAAATTACAACAGCGGTTGCGCTATAAACCAGTCAAATAGTTGGGATTGAGGGTAAGGGCAAGGTGTATTAGACGCCCAAGCCTGGTAAAATGTTGTCGGAGTGGTAAGATTTTTGCGTATGATCATTACTTTTACATTTCGATTCACCCCCCTTGAGCCGGACGGTAGGTAGGGCGTTCCTTAAGTCTCAGTCTTCGAGACTGCTATTGATACCTAGATAAGAAACATTTAAAACGCGCTCTGCGAGATATAGATGGAAAATAAATTACTGCAATATGACTTGGTGGAGCCGACTTGGAATCTAGAGCCTGCGATTCGAGGTCCGATCGGAAACGATAATTGGTGGTTGATAGCTGCATAGCATCCTTTGTAGCGTAAATACGGCATTCGTTGAAGGAGGCAGAATGAGTTGCCGTTTTTTTTTTTCAACATGAACTAAACGCTTACGGTTTCCTTGTACACTCTATGGTCATATTGTTCCCCTGGAACACTTCTAACCCCGCCTGCTGTTTCTGTCCGTATGTTAAACACCTCGGAGCTATGCATTATGGACGATGCGTCTTTCTTGCGTGTAGCATTCCTCGAGTTCAACCTGGAAGGGTCGACGTTAATATATGTACAGGCGAATAATGGAAACCTTTACATCCCAAGGTAGCTGTTAACATAGACTGTCTGAAGGTAAGTGGAAAGGATACGGGATGTTAGGAACAAACCCACGCTTTGTCAAGAGGAACTCGATTCCAAGGAAGACAAGGTTATTGGGCATGGTCCAATACTGAAGAAAGTTCGATTAGTAGGGCCAGATATTTGATAAACGGAGACCCTTGCAGTAATAAGGCATGCTAGAGCACAAGCGCTTCAACGAAAGATAAGAGTGGGCCAAAGGTCATGGAACAAAGGGTCGCACCTCGTCAAAAACCCAGAAATAAAAACATATTTCATGATAGTCAGAATTGACCCATTTGTACTAGTATTTGTGTGTTTCGATCAGTCATAGGACCTTGAAAGGATGATAAATTTACATACCTCGAGAAAGAGGACGGGATAGAATAAAGACAGTAACATATAGAGGTAGCGATGACTATGTCGATAATCGTGGCAGATGCAAATGATGCGTAGATGATCCCCTGGTGTGGCATTGGCAAGGTTGAAAATTATGCATTTGATCGAGAAAATGGACACTTACAGAAAAATGGTGAATGTCTTGAAAGGTCTTTGAACGGTATGTTTCAGTGACCAAGACTATTCAACGTACATGCGTTAGCTGCCGCATTCCTCAGAACAACGCTCACATGACTTACGAATGCCGACCACTGACGCCACATTAACCAGGCTATGAGCATTTTAATTCTAACGGAAGCAACGGTGGACGCCCACCGTATCCACCAAGTGTTGCAAGGGCCTATGATCTGCGTCAGTCCGACCAACCGCACCGAGGATGAGACGATGAATTACCGTAATAATAGGCCACGCTTTTGAAATATTTCTACTGACTATTGGCAGACAAGATTGAGTTCCAAGACCCCTTAGAATCGAGGGTAAAGTGAACGTACGTTTCCAAACTCGGTGGGTATACAATCTATTCATGTTGAGATTAGCAACCACAGCTCGGACAAAAGTTGCAAGTAAATCCGAGACGTACCCTTGCACCGACATAACAATAACAGCCTAAATAAAGGAACAGAGTTGGGATTTCAGAAGTTTCGCGAGCTACAGCAAGCTAGAGAAAGAACATACATTGACGGCAATCTGCAACTGTGGAATGAACAGGGTTAGCTACGTGCCAATAGTATGATTCATGGCTGTCCACCTTCAAGCTCCTACGCGACAGGGGTGAGTAATACCTCGGTCAGCAAAAGCATCGAAACGGACGGACCAGACCACAAATAATTGAGCGCGTGGGTTCATAAAGTTAGTGATCATATAATGGTACATGGCGTGGATCGTCAACCCCAAGTGGAGTGCGTCGAGTATCCTGGGTGAGAAGGGAGAAGGGCGAAGACCGCTTTAATTAGAATGATGAGCCTCACAATCAAAGAGGTATGCCTTACAAGAGGAATCCGACCTGATAGTTCAACATCGGTCATTGAGTTCTACGAGCATTGTGAAGGAAAGGTGATTACCGCGACGCGTTGGTAGACCCAGTCTTTCGAATAGCTGAGGTAGTAGAAGAAACCTTGCAAGATAGTGATTCCAAATAGCCTTCATGTGAAATCGTCGAAGAAAGGGATTGCAATCAGCCAGGTTAATAGAGCAAGTGCGAGGATAGACTGCTCACAAAGATGTTGCCACCGTTCCCAGGAAGCATATTCCAAGAGTGTTATCCAGTGTTACCAGCATTCTGCACTCTTTGGTGCTCGTTCGATGTCTCTAGAGAATAGCAAGGTTATAATGACGCGCTTTGCAAAGGCCACGAACGAGGAAGAGGGAAATTGCGGCTAGGTGGAATGGGGAATAACTTCCAGAAAACCAAGAGGATGATGATTATATGTGCGGAAGCATTGTAAATATCAAATTGAGAGTGTAGAACCAATTGGCACTTGACGTCTCCCGGAGACATTTGGCATTTGTCCTGGGACATACTCGCAAGTAGTGGTCACACGTTCAAGTCGCGGATGGATAAAGTAAGTAGGCGGCCATCCATTCTTTCTCGGCATGTGCAAATTGCAACACCCTCATCTGAGCCTATCGTGTCCATCGGGTATCGCCCGAGACTCTGAGTATTACGCTGAATCACTGTACTTCAGCTGTCATTGAATGCCCAAGGGCGTTATATGCAACGAAGATACTGGAATTCGAAGTAGCAGGCGGCATTCAAGCAGATAACTGGAATGTGGGCATCAAAAGTAACTGGCAGTTCTGCCACGTGCGAAAACTAACCCTGAGATAGTCTTGGCAGGGGCTAGCACTTAGATTACTTCGACACCTCCTCGAGCACATAAATTGTTCAAAATTGGTTCAACGCGTACGCATAAATGGGAACCAAATAATGTCTGGAGCTTGTCCGAAATTGTATGCATTCCATTGGATTCGAACTATTTTACTAAAGCAGAGGAAGTAGGACTCAGGAGGAATTAGGGGGGATTTATGAGATTTGCAGATCTTAGATAATACACTGGAAGGTATATAGAGTGATCGGCATAAATATTTCAACCGATTCTCGACGCTCGTGGGTGAAAGGCGCTAGCAGTAATCTCCCATGCCGTAAGGTTGATGCGTCCATCCGACTCCATCGTGTCTACTGCTCAAATTTTTAGAATGGTAGCCTCAGTCCTATGGCACGCAAAATTTGAGGACAGTGACAAGTAACCGCATCACAACTGGTACTCTATCGCCCTATACCAACTTCCTAACTTAGTAAATTTCTTGCACAAATCATTTATTCGTTCTAGTTTTCCTCAATCTACCTCTTGAAGGGCTTGAACTGTCGTTTCTTGCCGTACCTCCTATCACCGGCCGAATCACTACCAAACGCCATTACTTCAAGGAGGCTCATAACCGAGGGCCCCGCGCGGATCCTAGTTCAAGAATCAAACCTTGACTTCACCAAACGCTACAGTGCTCTCGCTCGTCAGGACGTGTTACCAAACCTATTCCCAGGAAGTCATTTCCCTTTGCATTGGTGGAACATTAGAATATGCGGCGAAGGAAATGTCTACCTGGTTCTGTTAGCGAATCATCTTAGTCTGCTCCATTTGAAGGGGTCATATATCCTGAACTCTCCGCTAGACCGCCAACGTTACTATCACATCTTATGGTTAGGGTTTGACATTGAGGTAGGCAAAAAATAAAGGCGAAAGCCAAAGCACATGGTACATCGAATAGTTATACAGCCGATTATATTCATGTCCCAATCTGCTAGCAAGTAGGATATATATTATTTGGCCTCCATCTAGATTTCGTTACCTAGCTCGCGAACGGATAATGTTAAACCGGTGCTACTGCCAGTTAGCTCGAGCGAATCTAACGTTTCGCCCTGGAATGGCAAAACACGGGACTTCGAGATTTTATAACATTGACCGTGCGGCTTGATTATAACCCACGGAAATAGTTAGATTGGGAGTATGGTATATTGGACGCTCAGGCTCAGGCCTGCGAAAATGTTAGCGAATTTGAGATGACCCTACAACAACCTCATTTACCTGTCAATTTACAGTCCTTACGTGGGACGGTATCTGTCAAAGGGCCGTTCCTCGGTCCTTGAGACTGCTATCGATACCTATAGGAATATTTTTAAACACACCCTGTAAGACGTAGATCGAAGCGATAACTAACCGCGATATGGTTTTGTGGAGCCAACTTCGAATCTAAAGCTTGTCGCGACTCTAAGTCTGATCGGAAACGATAATCAGTTGGCGATAGCTGCATGGCCTCCTTTGCGACATAAAATAATTAATGCCTAGTTGCTAAGGGTAATGGAAAGCTTACAGTCTCCTTGTACTCCCTGTGGTCATGGGGTTCTCCTGGCACATTCCTGACCACGCTGGCATTTTCTGTCCGTATGTTAAACACGTCGGTGCTATGGATTAAGGACGATGCATCTTTCATGCGTGTAGCATTCCTGGAATTCAACCTGGAAACATCAGTGTCAGTGTGGGTTCGGATTTTCGGCGGCACACAAAGGTAGAGCTTTACATTCCGAGGTAGCTGTTGACGTAGACTGGTTGGAGGTCAGTGAAAGTAATACTGGACGTCAAGATTGAACTCACGCTTTGTCAAGAGGAACTCGACTGCAAGGAAGACTAGGTTGTTGGGCATCGTCCAATACTAAGGAAGAGAGTTAGATCAGCAAGGCAATGTATTAAACAGATGGACACGCTTACAGTAATGAGGCACGTCAGAGCACAAGCGCTAAAACGAAAGAGAAAAGTAAGTTAAATGCCCAAGGAATAGAGACATAATGGATCGCACCTCGTCAAAAACCCAGAAATGAAAACGTATTTCATAATGGTCATAATTAAACTGTTCGTACTGATGTTTGTTAATCGTGAGCAGTGATGAGGACATTCCAGATATGAAAGCTACACACCTCGAGAAAGAGGACGAGCTGGAGTAAAGGCAGTAGCATATCGCGGTAGCGATGACTATGTCGATCATAGTGGAAGACGCAAAAGATGCATAGATGACCCACTAAGGTGATGTCAGGAACTGTACCATCGAGAAAATTCGGCACCTACAGCAAAGTGATTGATATCTTCGAAGGTCTTTGAACCGTATGTTTCAACTACCAAGACTAACCGCGGGACATGTGTCACTTGACATGTGTGTCAAAACAAGGTAGAATACTCACGAATGCCAATCACTAACGCCACAAAAACCATGTTTTGAGCATTCTGATTCTGACGGAAGCAGCTGTCAAAGCTTACCGTATCCACTAATCACGGCAAGGGCCTGTGGTAAAAGGTCAGTCTAGATCAGTCGCGCCTCCGAACACACAAAGACTTACAGTAACAATGGGCCAAGCTTTCGAAATGTTTCTACTGACTGTTCCCAAACAACGTTGAGTCCACAAATCATCAAAAACATCGTGTCAAAATGGACGCACGTTTCCAAACTCGGTGGGTGTAAAGTCTATTCGTATTTGGGATTAGCAAACCAGCTTGAACCACAAAGAAATCCTAGGCGTACCCTTGCACTGTCATAACGATAATGATCTAGATGAAGGAACGGAGTTGGGCATGTCAGGATGCCCATGTGGTCGCAACTCAGGGGAAAGCTTACATTGACGGCAATTTGCAACTGAGGGATAGGCAGTGGTTAGCTACGCGCCTCCTTTCTCTGACTGCGCCGTTGCTCACCTTCAAGCTCCTACGTAACGGGGGTGAGTAAGCTCTCGATGCCCAATGAAAGCGTAGAAACGGACGAACCAAACAACAAAAAATTGAGCGCGCGGGTCCCCAATGCTGGTTATCAGGTAATGGTACATGGCGTGGATGGTTAACGCTAGATGGAGCGCGTCGCATACCCTGTGTGAGGAGGGCGAAGATCGTTCTTTAATTAGATTGATGAAACCCACGGTGGAAGAAATGTGCCTTACATGAGGAATCCGACCTGATAACGCAATACCGGTCAATGAGATCCACAAGGATTGTAAAGAAATTGCAATTACCGCAACGCGTTGGTAGAGCCAGTCTTTCGAATAGTTGACGTAGTAGAGGTATCCTTGTAGGAGGGTGATTCCAAATAGGCTATCGTTAGTGAAAGACATCGCGATTAGTCAGATAATAACGCATGTGCAGGACGAGTTACTCACAGAGATGTTGCCACCGTCCCTAGGAAGCATATTCCAAGAGTATTATCCGCTGTGACCTGCATTCTGCAGTTTTTGGTGCTGTTTAAATATCGTCTAGTCCAGCGAGCTCCAGGTAAAAGACGCGCTTTGTGGAAGTCTTAAGAGAGTGAGGGAAAGTGGTAAGCGAGTGGAGTCTCAGAAGTGTATCAGATTCAAGGAATCCAAAGGATGATGGAGGTGCATGCAAGAGTTGCGAACTGAGAGCTGAGGCGCTTCACTAGAGTCCGGGGAAATCTGAAATTTGTCCCGGAACATATTCGCAGCGTGGGTGGGTAAAAGTGAACAGCCCTCCATTCTTACTGACATATGCATGTGTGGTGGAATCCGTTCAGGACGCCACTGTAACCGCGTCGTGGGGACTCGTGGGGACTACCATACACTTTGTAATTATGATTGTGAAATTACCGCAAGGAGTATTGTATCCACATGCTGGCGTGTACCGTGAGGATGCAAGGATGATGTTCCATAGCTTCTATAATGGATATCTGGTTGATTCATGCACATCTAGAATAGATTTCACTCACCCTTCAAGACCAGTCCAAAACATTGAGTCTTGGGATGCTGAATTTCTGTGGTATGAGGTCACCGCTGGGAGGTGCTGTAGACCGCGAAGATACTAGGGCTTGGAGTGACGAGCGTTCATGCAGAAATCACCGACATGGCGCCGGTAACGAAATAAGGAGGCCAAGCGGCATGGTGACGCACAGCATACCGGTTCCGAACGGCATATCACATGAAACCAGATAGGGCATCAGAGCTTCAGCACTGGCAGGCTTCAGCAGTCTTGAGGAACCAGGAAACCAACCGCAATAAAACGATAGTTCTTCGAAATGCGACGCGAAAGGATATAGTATCAGAATCATCACTACTGTGAAGATTCGGCTTCAGAACAGAACAATTCCCTTGTGGATGAAGTCGCTAAATCTTGTCTGCTCCAATCTCCGTCAGCGATGAGGAAATATATACACCATTCACGAGTAAGAATACTCTCCATGTTGGACCAGGATAGTCTTTGGCGTTGGGAAGCCGTGAAGGTCAAAACGGGGCTACAGTGACAGTCTGCAGATTACAATTCTCCATGAACGTGACCACATGACCGTGGGCGATAATTTCACACTCCGATCTGCTTTTAAAGCGCCCTCCCACGCATTTTCTTTCGTCGATTCTTCCACAATCAATACCGCTCATGACGATTACCGTGGTGCAGCGCACTGAGCTCGCCGCGCATCTATCTGCAAAGGTAGATGTGCAGTGCGATCGCTGACAGCGCCCGTTCGGCACCGCCTTACCTTGTTTTATATAAAGGGACGGGCTTGAACTTATCTGATGGCGGTCTTTCCTCTCCTTATTTCCTTCACGTCGTCATTTTATCTCTGTCTGTCCGCCCGCCTTGTACTCTCAGGCGAGATTTTATCTACCTGGTAAGCAATATGGTTTTTTTTTAAAATACTGTGGCTGAATTTCTCTATCGCAGTAGGGACTTAGTGACAAGACTTGATGTATAATGTATACAGTCGTACTCAAATTTGAATCTTTCTCATATGCTATCACCTATTCATGAGACCACCACCTGTTCTTCGACCAAAGACCAAGACTTGACAATGTTCGTTTAATGCATCAAGGAAACTCATGTACAAGTAGGCAACGACGGAGGCAATTGGGTTTGACCATCGTTCGCTTCTCATTGTGCCTCCTGGACCCTTTGTGCAAATAAATGCCATGGAGATGGCCATGGGCCACTGGGCAGAGGATATGAGACCGACATTCATATCGCCTTTTTCCTCTTACTCTCGCCATCTCTTTCTGCCACACAGCCAGTGGAGCGACTTTTGGTCTGTGGTGTAATGGCTTCGCTGGACGACTTGGATGTTCAAACTTATCAAGATCTTCTGCGAATGTGGACCACCCTCGATGACATGGAATCGAGTGGCAGTCCCTCTCGAAAACTGAATTCTAGCCACAGCCAGTGAGTTTCATCGAGCTCTGCAACACACTTCGAGTTTATTCTTATAAACTTAATAGCAGTATAGTTCCTGAGGTGTGTACCGGACCGTCTCTCGTTATTACAATCAAACCAAGGTCATCTCGACGAACATCAGGTGTTGGGGACCATCGACCGATCAGTGAACCAACGAAGGTGGATGAATGCAGACCAACCTGTCAATCGGCTGCCTGTAGAGCTACTGCAAACAATCTTCCACCATATCAAGACGACTTTTGGCAGGCAAACGTTTCCTCTGTCGCTCTTCAATGCCGGTCCTGATGATTCATGTATGTGGAATCCATACGCGTGGCTTACAATCACACACATCTGCCACCTTTGGCGCCGTTCATGCATCGAGTACACCGATCTGTGGCGCACGATCTACCTGCACGAACGCCCTAGGGACACTTTCAGTCTCGCTTTCATGTGTTTTGAGCGTTCTAAAGGACTGCCTTTAGAACTCGAACATGATTGCTTTGTGGCAAACGATTACCAAAAGCAGCGCCTATCCGATCTCTACTGCGCATTAATGCAGGATCCAGGTCGGTTGAAAGGGCTTTATCTGGGAGAATGCGACTTCTACGAATTTTCAAGGGATCTACTCGAACTCCCATTGCCCAACATTGTTGATCTAAATCTCTGCTTTCGACACTACGCAGCCGAAACCACTCCATGGCCAGATCAAGTCATACAAGAGAAAGTTGAGCGCTTGCTCGATGGATGCTCGCGGACCGTTCGAAGGCTTTCCCTCGTCGATTTTACCTACCCCGGAATGAGGTTTCCCCACCTGACTCATCTCTGTCTAGCACAAGATTACGGAGCGAACTCCTTCTCACTGTCGGATTTACTTGCCATTCTCGAGGCCACGTCAAGGACACTACAGTTTTTGTATAACCGGGAACATCTATACCTAGATGGTCTTAACGGTGAAGAACCCTTTGACATTCACCGTCCGGACAGGCGGATTACTATGTCCTCGCTAACGCGCCTGGAAGTCGAAATTGCCATTAGCGCAAGGGAAGAAGACGAAGACGCATCCCTTATCCTAATGCACCACCTCTTCATACCTTTACCAGTCAAGATCATTTGGGATTCATTCTCCTCCTTGCGACAGGCCAACAACGACTGGGAGCTGCTTCCTCCTCACGACATTATATCCCTAGTCAACATTATCATTGGATTTAATAAGAGGCCTGAAATGATCATGATCGACGGCAACAGATTGTACGTGGACGTCGGCTGTCCCTCGATTTTGGATTTGATTGGGAGATCTATGCCCCAGGTAAAGACGCTTGCACTACCTGTCCACGTTGGAGGAAGGGACAACCAGATGGACCTTCTTCGAGTGTTCCAAGCCATTCAAGTCCTGGCCATTTGCTTGCCCGACATGGATAGCATCGTCGATCTGATGGAATGTTTGGAGAATGGGGAGGCTGAATTGGATGAACCGCAGGACGAGAGCGAAGAATCGGCATCGATCCTTTGTCCAGAGCTCAAGCATCTTCTTATTCTGACCGAAGACGTAGATACAGCAGCAGTGGAGTCAATCGAGACGTCCTCCCTCAAGACCAAGTTAGAGGATCACTTGCTAATATCGTTCCTGCTCTCAACAGATTTCTCTATTGCACGTAATCGGGTCCAAATGGAGACGTCCTACACTCTGCAAGTCAAACACGTCCGTTATGAGGATTTAGACGAGACTGTTGTTGAAGGTTTTCTTCAACGTCTGTTGGAAATGTAATCAGGCATCGGACTCGGCATGATTAGTTATCTACTTATTAATTCCATTCTTATACGAGTCAGTACATAGCACGTAGGATATCTCTAGAATACTGTAGATACACGGCAGTAGAGTATATAAGGTGTATGTAGCTACCGTAAAATAATCATCCCACTTCACAAAGTCCACTGCGCTATCTCAACAACGTCTATCTGGATAGGCGAGACCAGAGATATGTACCTATCACGTTCATTGTATTGAATTTTCTGTCAAGAGAGCTATGCGAACATATTTAGTTTCATTGTAGACTTCATCTCGATTGTCCTTAACACTTCATTCTTGTTTTGTATACAGCAAGATAACGCCAGTCTCATTAAATTGCATGTCGTTCAAACCGCCCTTAAGGGGAATATGGGCACGAATAGCCTCATATCTGAGTAGAAGTTCCAAAGGGACGACGATGCTAGCCACAATTTTTGAAAGGAGCGTCGAAGGGACTTGCATAATGGTGGTGTAATGCTCTTTCAAACTTCAAGTTATCAGAATTCTCCTTTCTTTACCGCAACGGTTACTGCGGGTTACGCAGCGAGCCCAAATCATCGATAGGCTGGAACGAGTCCTCTAATGTAACGATAGTAAAGCTTCAACGAGACAGGGTGATTGTCTCTCATACATCCACGTGGGAGCCAGTTACCTGGCGATATCCTCTTTGGGAAGGTATTTCCATTCTTGGATGCCTTGCCACATGGTCATCAGCCTTTATCTCTACATGTACTATCGTGATCAGGGAGTTTCAAAAATTTGCAACTTTCGTCGCTCACACAAGCAATTTGGCATGTATAGCTCCCAAAATTTCAGGGTACATTGCTGAAGGTCTATTTAAAAGACTCATACAATTTTTTTGAGGGGAAGTGGAAGGGAAACAAAGGCGGAGCAATTCCGCCCTCGAGAGTCCAAAAATCAGGGAGTTTCAAACGCGAAGTAACGCAACGTCACATTGGCGTTTCGATCTCCGCCCGGCAGAGTTGCATTGCGTGGCAACTGTCTGAAGTGCGCGATTCATCGGAAAGAAAGCAAACGAAGTAGCATTTGTATGGGACAACGTGCAGAGTAGTAATTAGATGGTGTTACTTTATATAAAGTTATCTATAAGTAGCTATGGCGGCAGTATGGTACAATATGCGACAAGTAGTTACTGAGGCGGGGCAGGCCACTCTCTAAATTGGGTGGGATGAGCGGAATATGACATACTACCATCGTAAGGATGATAATACGAGCTAAAATTATGGTACTGATTATAAGATGGATGAACAGAATGTGGGTTAATATTGGGTTGGGAACTGGGACCGGCTAGTGGAGGGGCAGTCGAGAAATTGACGGCATTATGCAAAAGTGGGGGGTAGTTGGCAAACGGTGATGGTTGCTGAAGGGGTGACTGAAGGACCTGGACCGGTGGTGGGAGGGGAGGTGGTGCATTGTCATCATTACGAGGCCGTCGTCGAGGGTTGAAGATCCCCTCGTATCGAGCCTCGGTTTTCTTCTCCGGACGAGCGTCAAAATGAGCTGTGATGCGCTCAACAAGATCCTTCTTGGTTCCTGTGATATCGAGTTGCAATGAATGAGCAACGTCTTGAAGATCTGGTTTATTCTTGGATGAGAGCGAGCCAGAGAAGGCCTGGTTAGGGTCACGCTCGCGACGTTGTTGCTCTCGCTCGGCGTCCTGTGCGGCACGACGTTCGCGAGCAGCTGTCTTCTTCTGCTGCTCTGCTGCTTTTGCAGCTTCGTGTTCCATTGCAAGTTGACGTCCTTCGGCAGATGTCAGGCAGCGAGCATCTGCATTGAGCTTGGGACACTTCCGTGCCTTGTTTTCACGTGCATTAAGCTTCCGCTTCAAATCCTTCACCTCATCCTTTGCCATGGCACATTGGGCGCCTAACGTGCGGACCTCAGACGTCAGCGAGAGGACAGTTTTCTCAAGATAAGTGAGGCGTTCATTTGTCGTCAGAGGAGTAGGAGCAACACTTGGTGTGCTTCTTGTTGGTGCGGACTGATGTTTGGGAGCGGTGGCATAAAATCTCGAAGGCGGGACGGTAGTCATTGCTGATGAAGTCTGGGGAATACTCCTAAGAAGTCCAAAGGGATCCAAAATATTGGTTGCAGATCGAGCAGCTGTTAGAGTAGTGGAAGTGGAAGGTGACATTAGTCCATTTTCCGAATCTGAGTCGTCATCGTCCTCCGAGTCGCTGTCATCACTATCTGAGTCATCGTCATGGTGTTGAATGGGTATGTCGTCGTCGTCGTCGTCGTCATCACTCGAGTTGTAGAAGTTGTTATCGTCGTTCGTGGACATTGAAGAGGGATAACTGGCGGGAACATGTCCATATACCGTTGAGGTGGATTCGCTTGGTGCAAAGTCATCGTCCTGGAAGACAGACACATCAACTGGGTAGGTACCGCTTTTTCGGAATGCCTGGCGAATAGTTGTTGCTTTGAATGTTGCAGCGCGGATGGCCATATATTCTTTGACGAAATCCTCCCTTGGCATTTCTTCTCCCATCTCTTCTACAATTTCGTCACATCGATCGGCCCATGCCCGCGAGAAGGGCCCAAACACACCAACATCAAGAGGCTGAAGTTTGTGGGTGGTGTGCGGAGGGAGGCAGAAGATGATGATGCCGTGGGAGATAGCGAGATCAATGATTTTTACCGTCTCATGAGAGCCGTGTCCATCAAGAATGAGCAAGATCGGTTTCCCAGATGTGTTTCTTGCCGTGGCTTGAGGAATGAATGACTTTTGAAACCATTCTGAGCCTAGGAAGTCATCGGTCCATCCATTCTCAGACATCGCAACACTGAAACAAGGATTTTTATTAACATGGCGAGATCTAGAAAGAGGCCAACCCACCAGATTTCGGGATCAACGTCGAACCACTCTGGACAGAACTCTTTTCCCGAGAACACAAAGCCTGGCAGGAGAGGTGTTCCATCTGCGCACACACACTCGATAATTGTGACAAGTTCCAGATTTGCGCTTCGTTTTCGATACTTGGGACGTCGATTTCTAGGAACAAAGTACTTTCGCGATGACGATTTACGCCCTCCACCTCTCTGACAGCCCTTCTCATCCATATTATAAATATTTTCGGGTGGTATGTCGTGTTTCTTAATGATGCCGTCGAGGAGGTCGGTGTGTCGTTCAACGACTGGGCGGTTGAAGGCACTGGCGCGCTTAGGATCCAGCCCAGATGGCCGCCCTAATTTAATTTCTGGCCATCGACCAAGGAATAGTCGGACCCAGCCCTTGCTAGGCTTCTTCCCAGCAAGCTGCTCAGCCTTTATACGGATCGACCGTTTGCCGAGAGGGTTGGCGGTGTCAGAATAGAAAATTATCCAGTCGACAAGGACGCGCTCGGCCTCTGGTGTCAATAATTGTTGACTCGTATGGGCATGTTTGTAGGATTTGGTCTTTCCAAGAAACCTGTTCCGGAGAGTGTGATATGGGACATGGACCTTTTTCTCGTCAAGGAGCTGTGCAATGACTGCAGTATAGTTTGGCTTCTCCATAGCACGGAGATGCCGGCAGCCCTCATCAATGAGCTCGCTGACCATTGGGTCATTGGCTCGAATGACTTTGGGCTGCCGCATACTGTTGCCATGCAGCCGACGAAAGGCTCCTCGAAGACAGGTGGTTGCAGTCAACAAACAGAGACGCGCCTGTATTCAACGCGTCGCGTCCAATTCAAGCTCCGCTATGCACTCCATCAATGCCGGAGCGTCAAGCGTCACTCTGAGGCTTCCAACGCACCTTGAGCATGCAGTTTTTCATTTCAAGGTTTGAATTTTTGCATTTGAGGTGCTATATAACTAATACATAAATGGGCTAATTTTTGTCTCGTTTGGATAAGTATGAACGTCTGAAATTGACATTCAAATCGCAATTCACGTAGTCACGCACATAATATACCGAATTGTGTAAAAAAAACCCTCGCTTTCTTAAATTTTTTTTGACATTCATACTCACTATGGCTGCTTAGATTGTACTGTGCAAAAAAAACTGCAAATAAGTGCCGTGTTATACCATAAAACGGGATTTTGAATCTCTATGTCCGTTTGAAACCCAATGCACGTGATAGTATCTATTTAAAAAGACAAAAACCTATTTATACCTCATCATTCTAATTGCTAGAAGGCAATCATAACCTACCTCGCACGCCTTGATCACCGTTGAGTTAACTAGAGAGGTTGATGACCGCTAATCAGATAACAAAGAGCATGTACAATCATAACTCGGTGTAGTGGCGCCTTGCTGATGTCTTGATTTCAAAAGAACTGGGTATCCATGCTAAAAGAGTGGTGTATCCATCTTTGGTGGCGTGATTCAGAAGCGGAGTGGTCAGTCAAGTCGAACGGGCAAAATACACCGTGTAGCGAAATCGACACAAGAAACAGCCACATGTTCGGAATTCTCTGTGAGAATGAGCATCGCCGCTGAGCGTTTAGCAGCCGAAGAGCACATCGATCATCCGACTGCGCTGGTCAAAAGTAGTGCCCCTGAGGCCAGCTTCAATTTGCCTCAATATCCGAGTCGCAAACCCATCTATAAATTATACTGCCAGACACTCGTACGTACTAGGTATGTTATGGAAACAAAAAATAGTCCATGGACGTCGTGGAGAGCACGTAAGTTGTTCACTGGTGTGTGGGGTGATAAAGTAGATATATATATGTTATGTTACGCGTATACGTATGTATCAAATCTTTTGCAGGAAGTGCCAGTGTGCCGTTCGTCCATGCATGAGCAGTCGGAGAGGGTAAATGGGATGAATAACATCCTGCATGAAGAAGAAAAGAATTGACAAAAGAAGGGTGCAGGTGTGCAAAGTTGTAAAGTGGGGATGTACAGAGAAAATGGGGGGGAACGAGTGGATAGAAATTGAAAGTGTCAAGTTTAAGAAAAGGCGGGTTGGGATTAGTCTAATTCGTCCGTCCGTTCTGCCCACGAAGTTCAAGAAAAATACCGCAAAAAAAAAAAAACCTTCAAAGGAAGCCCCGTCCCATACCGACTCAGCAATGAAACGCCAACGCCAATCCACGCAGCGTAAATGCTGCCACTATAGCCCGACTGTCCATAGCGCACCAAATAGGCACCCTAGCATGACCCACACCATCGCTCCTACATGCACACTTCTCAGCCCAAGTTGGCCAAACGCTACGGCGCCATTTGCGATAGCAGCAAATGTCGTTGCAAAAGGCATTGTGGGGTTTGGACCACCGCTGATAGTCACTGTAGGCACACTGTCCGCCGGCGATGGCGGTGAGGAACTGGGTGTCGCATTAGGCGCGAGAACGGTAAAGCGGTTTGATGTGGCATGCATGACGCCGTGTGTGGAGTTGATAAAGATTAGGAAGTAGTCGTCGCCTGGGGGCACATCTTGAAGCATTATATTTAGTTTGCCTTGTTTTGCTGGGACTATGAGGGTAAGAGTTGTCCGTCAGCGACGATCCTGGCAGAGGACAGAAAGCACATAGGGCCAGGAACAGGACATGAACACTGACCATTTCTTGCCACGAGCATTAGTCCATCTGTGCTCATTCTTGCCATCTCCACGTCGAACCCATGGATACCGTCAAGGACGCCCTTCTGCCATGACACGAGGTTGGCAGCATTATTTGACCATTCACGTTTTAGACCTGGCTCATCGATAAGGAAGTATCCTGCTGTGAAGTGGTCGCAGAATATTAGCACAAATTGCTGGGCTTGTGAGTGAGACATGCTCAACGCACCTGATGCCTGTACAGCAAGGAACGCAAGAACTATGCACGCTGAGGAGCATGTTGAGAACGGGTTTGATAGAGGGCGCATAGTGGTATTGTGTGCGGAAAATGGAGGGAAAAGCTGGTCCGTAGGCGGCCTTCTGGTCGTGAAAAGACACCAAAATTTTTAGGCCAAGGTGTTGGAGCAGAGATTCGTATCGACGATTCAGCTGGAGGCCCTTGAATATCCCGAACGATAATTAGACTATAGGAGCAATAAAAGAGGGACGAAGGGGAGAGCGCCGGTGGTGGACGTTGCAGACTGAAGGGCAGACGTTGTTTGGTGGCTGTTGTCGCCGTCGCTGACCCCTTTGGAAACGGACAACTGTCAATTCTGCCAAGATGGTCCCAGCGCGTGAATTTCAGGCACGTGCTCAGGAACAAAGTACAGCACTGCGCCTTTTCTTTTCCATTTGTCCTCGACAAGCGCCCAAAAACGCGACTCGCTCCACAGGAAGTCTTCCCTCGAGATGTTTACCTCTCACAGTAGGCGCTCTCCTCAATCCTAATAGCCGTTGTACTTGGCAACTAACGAGGCTTCTAGAGTTCCCAGGGCATTCAGAGCGCTCGCACGACTCAATTCTCGCTTGTGCCTATCTAAGCCTCATCACCGGAGTTACAGGCGACTGGCTTCTCCTTCTCAAATACAGTATTTCGATTCAGTGTTTGGAACAGAACATAGATTTGTATGTAGAAGCTTTTCGCCATAATTGTGCACGTGCCTGGCCTCGATTATGTAAAATAACAGTGTAGGGAGTTGAAGCAGATTTATATGTGCGGCAGCAACTCACTCATTCTTTGCCATCGCCACCATCCATGACCGTCGCTGTACTCACAGTGGTGTCAGGCGTGTCAGACTCAGAAGGCCAATCTCTCGCGGGGGTGATGATGGCTTGGATGATTGGATCTACTATTACGAGCGAAATTCAAGAGCTTCTACTGAATTTTATATACAGATACCTGAGCTGGTAGACAGCAAGTAGTAATCTATGTTTTTGTTAAGCTAGCGGAATGTCTTAAGCTTCTAAGACGACAAAAACAAACTGGCTATCATACAGTGAAAGAATTGGTAACTAGCAATAGGTTAATATCTATCTGTTTCTGTCCACCTAAACGATGGTCGATAAGGAATCTCACGAAGTGTCTGGGCACGGACAACAAGGGTATATGTTAACGCTGGTATTGGGCGCTCTATTTCATACCTTCCTGGTTCACGATACTTCCATCT
>Ga0247741_1000695_pt1 | contig 18413 bp, 19 predicted proteins | sample UWRJL213509R2_FD_180945 | JGI IMG/M metagenome (GOLD analysis project Ga0247741, IMG submission 180945) | Plant litter microbial communities from Arlington Agricultural Research Station in Wisconsin, United States - UWRJ-L213-509R-2 | ecosystem: Environmental > Terrestrial > Plant litter >... | reverse complement strand
TCTTCGACGTCCGTACATAGTTCTCATAAGCATTACTCGGATATCTTCAGATTCCCTTTGTGTAGTCGTTGTATGCTGGATGCTGGATGCTAGGATGGTTCACCGATGTCAAAACTGGATGATTATAGCCCTTGCTCATCGGGTTGTTGGCATAAGTGTACGGATGCTCAGAGCTTGAGAAATGGCACTGGCAATTATTGGAGACACGAAGGCTTGGATGGTTTTAATCGGCAAAACTAAGGCAGAATTTGAAGCTTTGAAGGCGCTTAGGTGAAAACTAAGAGATTTGTTCATGGTCAGTGGGTCTCTCGACACCCTCACTAGACATGTTAACATAACGACACGTTGCAAAAATACGCCATGAAGCGCAATCGCCAGGATATAGCCGAGACTTTTATATCGCAAACGATCCGCGGGAGCAAGCGATGTCCATGCATATTATCTAGATGACGTGAAATCTGCATCCTCATCCGAGTCATGGACTCTAAGTCGGAGTGTGCCAATACGACAAATATGAGCTGAACACGCTGACAAGATCTTGTACAGTTCTCATTTCCGGCTGGAACATGTGCATGAAATGTTGTTCGCATGAACGCCACATTGTTGACTGCGACCTTCGAGTCCGATGTCTACCGCAATTTCAGCAACGTTCCTCCTTGAGGAGTGTTACTATACTGTTCATCTCCACTGATACTGTAACATGATTCATAAGCACATTTCTCATTAGAAGCCTGAAGCACCACATTAGCATTCCCTCAGGCTTTGCTTGGGCTCTGCTTCAAGTCTTGGTTATTGAGCTTCTTGAGGCTCCTAACGCTGCTTCCGGTTTAGATCAAGGTGTACACAAGCGCCTGATTGAGTATCGAAGTCGCGTTGAAAGGCACAAGTCGCTTGGCAGGAACTTGGCGGAAACTTGGCAGCCGACGATGTCATTTGAATTGACCTTCCGTGAAGCCACCCCCGTTGGTCCTCCGAGACTGGGCTCAAAGATCTGGAAGATGCCAGGCCGACTCCGAGCATTAGCCAGGCCCAGTACACTTGTGTGGTGCAGTGGCTCCGGCCTCGATCAGACCTTTGATAAGGACCAGCAAGGACTGGGAGGAGCGAGACTCATCGGGAAAAGGCAGATTGTCTTTATTCAGGACCAATGAAGTGACCTGCTGATTTGTGAAGGGAACACAATTGATTGAAGAGGGTCTGAATCACAAAGGGTCAATCAAAATGCCGTATTCCCAGGAGGCGAGTCCTCTTTGACACGCCGTGAGCACAGTGCATCTAGGTCGGATATAGACGATACGGAGCGTAACCTTGCTCGGGAAGATCGAATGTGGGACTAGTTAAGTTGCCGCGTATCATTCTCAGAAGCACAGGGAGGCGGAGTAGCTTGTGAATATATAACAGCTGTTTGGGGACTGGTTCATGATTCCCAAATTTCGAGCCCCAGCGGTGTTTCGTTTTTTGTTGTCGTGGTTTCTTCTATCGTCCTCTGCAAGATCAGCGCAGTATAGATGGGTGTCCCATTGACGGAACGCGGGGCAAATAAGGACAAATACGCTAATGAGAGTTGGTACGTTAAGATCCCTCCCCTTTCATTTCTGCCCACAGCCTACAACATACAACATTTCTAACACCCTTTTTTTTTTTGTTGGATATAGCCTCTGGAGCTGCACCGTTACGATTGCCGGATCGTATACCGCTGACGTTACACATCTAAAACAAGCATCTCAATTGCAAGGAGAGCCGGCCGAGGTGGTTGATAAGGGCGACACCGCAGTGCCATCTCCTTATTCACTCCCATCATCCGACGCGGACATGCATCGAAATGGCCACAAAATGGCCATACACCTCGACGATAACGAGGTAGACGCGGCACCGAGCACCGCGGTTGGACCAGCTAATACAGCTCGACCGCCTCTGGTATGGGACTGGGCGACTGAACACGCGGATAGAAAGAAAGAGCGAAAGGCAGACGTTGCATTACATGTTGCGACGCCTTTCGAAGTGGACAGGAAGGTTCTGAAGGACGTTGTGCGTGAGAGGATGGGCATCGAAGTTGGTCGGATTACTTTTCTCAGTGCTGGTACGTGTCCGGCCTCTGGTTTACCGGTTCATCGCTGACGCGCCTATAGGTACTTTCCACAAAGTACGTGTTCTATAACTATCCCAACGTACTTTGCTTATGTTCTATTCTTGTCTCCCAGGCTTATCTCGTCACCTTGGTGGACCACGTCGAACTAGTAGCACGAGTAGCGCGTCGATTCATGCCTCGACTGAAAACTGAATCCGAGGTGGCCACCATCAACTATTTGCGACAGAACACGAGCGTCCCGGTGCCGACCATCTTCCACTACGACTCAAACCCTTACAACCGGCTCGGCGGCGAGTACATTCTGATGTCTAAAGTATGTCATCCTAATTACCGGATCCGCTATTGCCGCATCTTATCGATCACGTGACAGGCTAAGGGCGTCCCGTTGGCGCAGGTCTACCATGGGTTGGCATATAACGAATTGATCAAATTGCTCAAGAATTTAGCAGCAATTGTCATTCCACTATTTGCCCATAGGTTTGATGCCATCGGTTCTCTCTACTCCGGGCCAGATCCCAGCCGAAATGTTTCTTCTGGGGCACCAACACCAAAGGCCGCTCAGGATCACTATTCAGCATTCCCATTCTCACCCACACTTGGCATGTCCAACTCTTTGAACGTGCTAACCCCAAAACAGTCGACCACATCTATCCCAACAATTCGATCTGCACCTCAACAATTTCATGTTGGGCCGATCATTTCATGGCCATTCTTTGGTTCAAACAGAGGAGAGCTCACGCATCCTAGCGAGCTGAATCGTGGTCCATGGCCCACAAGCGAGTCTTATCATGCCTCGTGCGCAGAGCGTGAAATACAAGGAGTGATTCGCGAGAATGAAGGCAAATCTGCGCCTCATCGACTCCACCTTGATCCCGACGAGATCAACTCATCACGTCACCACCGACTGCGAGCCGTACCCGGAGATGAGAGCGACGATAGCGACGAATGGGGGTTGGAGGAGAGCGAAGACGAGTGGGAAGGTCCTGGAGATCTGATGTATCGTGATTACCGCCGGATGCAGAGGAGCACCTTCCTGGTCGCGCACATGACGCAGAGGGAGGAAACGGTGAGGAAGGAGATGTCGCGTTGGATGGACATGATGCAGCGGCTGTCGGATCTAGTGAAGCAAGGTCAGGAGCAGGCAGGCCCAGAGGAATTTGGGCTGGATTGTCATGACCTTAGTCTTGAGAACATTTTCGTGGATGAAAATGACCCCACAAAAATTGTGAGTCGCTTATTTGTCGACCCTCGACATTTCTAACGATATCGCCTAGACCTCGATCATCGACTGGGAGTCGACGACTATCAGACCTCTTTGGGCATGTGCACACGTGCCCGCCTTCCTTCAGTCAAGCCCATTCGTGTCCAAACTTTTCCGCGACATTGTTGCTCAACTAGCGTCTGATCCTTCTGTCCACGCCCCCCTCCCCAAACCCGACAACATGACCTCATCAACATACACCGCAGCTAAATCTACCGATCTCGCGTCGTTATGTCGCGAGTGGCTTTACTACGAGTCAACAGGAATGCGTCTACGTATGGCTCACCGTTGTGCTGAATGGGATGGGTGGGAGGAAGGACTCGTGGAGAGCATTCTTGGTCCCGAGGAATTCGAGAGCGAGTGGTTCAAATCTGGGTCAACACAAGGCGGCTCGGTTGGCTCTCCGATCATAGGTGGCCACGACCATTGCGATCTCAACGGTTCAGTATCACTCGACAAGATGGCTGGTCTTTTCGCGAACGGTAATGAAGTCAACGGTAATGGGAATGGGAATGGACAGCAGAAGGCAAGGTTGGGAGGTGCAGGTGTGAAGCTGTCATCGAAACTTCCAATGCTGAAGGAGCAGGAGAAGGAGCAGATGTTGGATACTACCGGGGACATATGTGGTGGGAGGGGCGGTGAACTTGGGAGACGTCTTGAAGCATGGTTGACGGTTACGGGGGGTGTGGTGTCTGGTAGGGGCAGTCATTGGGATGTTGATGTATTTGATAGATGATATGCATTGCGGGTGTGTGCATCAGCGCTAATTACTTAGTTGATCACTGCGATCTCTTTCGCCCTGCGGCTTATTTGTGGCATACCCAACCGTGCGGTATTGGAGTCCACGTCATTGATTGTTCGACTTCACTACAAATTACAATTACTATACCCCACCCCATTGTATTCTTGGTAGCGCAGACAGTAAAAATAATACCCGCCTGTTTCAGATGCTGGCATGTGTTGAGTGCACATCGGTGTAACAAGCTGTGCTGCGACTTCAGACTAAGGCTCGCATCGAATGCTTAATATGCTTTAAGCGCAGTTGTCCGACTGCATCTAGAGATTATGAGATCGCGTCAGGTTGGTCGCGGAGGTTGCTGGGATACACTGAACCCTCTACCTGTCTAATCTCGTGAAACACTCCAGACGGTGTTAGGGATAAAGCCAGCTGTAGGATTTCATGAAGATGAGCATCCGCGGCAATGAGACGAAAACCCGAAACGTCGACGCGTCATCCTTAGCGTAACAGATCGAAGCTCTAGGATCCCTTATAGTGAGATCCTACACCATTTACCAGTCTTCTAACTCTCAATATCCTCTTTCCACCCAACATGCCCAATAGTGAACGACTTTTTGTCGACCTGGTTTTTCGGGCAAGCAAGAAATATCCAAGTTGGGACCCAGAGATTCCTGTCGCCGTGGGTGATTATGGACGCATCAGCGAAGGGAGGCGTGGGTGGAAGTTTTGGCAACGCTCTCGAGGCACTTTTATCAAGGACGGCAACATTTACGAGGAGAAGATTGCCGAAAACTACGACATCCCTCAACCCAAGGAACATGGGACGAGCTCAAGCGAGGGAGTGACTTGGATAACGTCCAAAAATGTAAAGGAGGTGGGGTTAGACATTGATGCTGGAGCGTAAGTCCCTTTTGGAAAAGAGATCTCAGCCACAGTCACAGACGACACACATTTCTTCAGAGACGCAGGGATTGCCGAGTGCAAAGTCAAAGCTGCGTTCAGCATGACTTCTGGTCGCGGTGCTATCTTAGCGATGGAAAACGACACCATCTCCACCATCGATCCACCAGGCAGACTGCGCCGCCTGCTCGACTCTGAAGAACTTCAAGGTCAAGTCGTAGTATCCGAAGTCCACCGATGTTCATCATACGCCCGCTACCTCGCCTTTGAGGGAGGTCGTACCGTGTCTCTAGGTTTAGGCGCCAGCGACCCTACGACCCAGGCTTCTGCAAGCGCGGAAGCCAAGTGGATGTGCAGTGGGAAAGCTGGAAACTTTAAGTCCAATGTTGCGAAGGGAGGAGAGAGGAACTTCTATCCTCTATTCAGACTTGTTTCGTTGGCAGAGAAGGATGTGTCAACTGGTCTTCGAGGTGAACTTGACGAGGAGCCACCGCTCCCGGATATGGAGCCGCCTTGGGAGCCAGTTGAAGACGAGCCAGAGAATACCTCCCAGAGAGGGGATGGTAATCGCTCATTGTCACGGTAGGTTGAGTATGCCATGAGATTGATCAAGAATTCACCTCTCAGCAGGTCAAACGGTCGGAAGAGATCATCATTCAAGCAACTCCTCCCTTTCGCACGACGATGATTCTAGCTTGCGAGCAGAGGCCTCGTTTATTTGCGTCGAGACAACTTGAGCAAATGCAGGACATGTGCAGGGTCACTTGTAAAATGGGTATTTATGACCGTACCTTATTTAGGACAAATCATTTATTTATATTGTAACCCTTGACAGTATCGGTCATCTAAACGACCCTACATGTTATTTTAGTGCAAGCTAGAGATACCAAAGCGTTTGAGAGCTATAACGGAATGAATGAGTGCTGCGATCTGCTGGGTACAGTTGGCCACAAACTTTTTGGGATGTTCGGCCTGACAGCCTGTGGCCAGACGGTCTGGAAAGCACTTTTCGAAAGAAGGCAATCAGGAAAGTATATGATATTGAGTAGCGGTATACGTACTTTTGGCCACCCAAGTCATTTGCGTTACCTGGCTCTAAGCTTCCGGTATCGGCACCGCAGCAAGGTGAGTTAACTCCCCAGACTGTAATGACAAGGCATCAGGTTTTATGCGTTGTTGTTAATCTATGAGGACAGAAGAACGTACTCGGTCCGGCAGCCCACATCACCCATCCGATCCACTCATCACTCGCAGTGATATACTTGAGCAATTCATCGACCTGCTGATTGCAGTTATCATTGTTACCTCCCCCGAATTCGCTAAGAATGGCTCTGCTCAAGTGTGTAAGCTGGGTGTCAATAATATAAAGATCGATGAAGACTCATACTTCAACTTGTGTGTCTTCAGCCATGCGGTGATGTCAGCGAGATTTGATGGTCCTTCATAATTCGGTGAAATCAATATGAAGGAGTTAGAGTATGTCCGCAGCAGAACTCACCAGGTTGAGTGCACTCAGCGTGAGACCCTGAGAAATCGACATCTAGATGTAGGTTGGTTGACGGTGTTCGTATTACGCTGTCTGAGAGGCGATCTTACCAAGGTACTGGAAGACAACAATTTAATGAGCGGCAGGGAGAAGTAAGTAAACATGCACTTACCTCGTGAACATCGATCGCGGTGTTGTGCAACGGATCAACGAGCTTGTGCATGAACTCGCTGTTTGGAGTCGAACCATAGTTTTGAGCCCAAGAATGTCCACCCGTCCAAGCATTACCGGGGGCTAGAATGAGCTGCGACGCTTTGGCAGCGCGGATGCCATTGATCGCAGCTTGGTTATTCTGCAGAACGAGATCACTGGGCTAAGTAGAGTCGGCGACATGAGGTGGGCATAATCGATTGACAGTAAAGGAAACACCACACACCATGTCATGAGGTTCGTTATTGATTCCAAAGATGACATTTGGATTTCTTGAAAAACGTGACGCGAGTTCGTGCCAGAACTCCTGGAACTGTTTGGTGGTTGCAGCAGTTGGGTCAGAGGAGTTTCCGATGACCTGCATAACATAATTTAATCCAATGGCTAGGTACTTATTCAATGCGACTCACGCTCCCTGACATCGGCTGCGACGACGGGTCACTAAAAATTTGGCAAGTCGTGAGCCAGGTCATGACAAATGGGAGACTTTCTTCGACTGACTTGTACCGCATGTAGTTGTGGGGGTCCAAAATGGCGTAGGATTTCTTCGTGACGGTGATGTAATTGATGGCATCCGCGTACTGCGAGAAATACTGGAAAGATACGTAGATTTCCTTTAGTGAAGTATCATTTTTACAAGGATGTTCAAACTACCGTTTCGTTGAACTTCTTGCCGAGCCCATAAGACAAGGGGCACAAGCGCTCCATGAGGAAAGTGACACGGAACGTGTTCACTTTTTCTTGGTCGACAAAAATATCGATAGTACTCTTCGTCGTTGGATAAAAAATTTAGATAATATGGGGGTGCTCGTCTGTTATGTCCTCACCTTGTTGATGAAAGCATACTCGTATCCCAGTCGACCTGGAAGACCGAACCCCGTGTTTCCTGGGGACCATACGCCGAATTCACCTCCAGACTGCATCAAATGTAAGTAGACGGTAATTTCCACATGGTTGAAAAACTAACTTCGTTGACACCAGCATACAGTATTTTACCTACTGCTGCGCTGGCGAAAGTAATCACAGAAGCCAAGGAACCTAGAAACATTTTCGAAGTTAAAGCTGTGGGTTGGCCAAATCGGTGGGTAACTACAGCTGGGTAACTTTCCTTTTATCTGACATCTTGGGCTAAAATCCGGAATTTAAACGACTTGAAAGTCAGAGAGGTGGCGAGATCTTCATAATCATAGTACATGCCCAACGCGGTCGGGTAATCGTCGGGTACGTTGCTGGCACAAAGGCAGCGTACCGGCGTAATTTTTGATCGCAGAAGCAATCTTCCAGCGGCTATAGTCACGGATATACCTCAAGAGAAGATAGATAGTTTTGACAGCCTCTTTCCGTCCGTTGAGAATGTCGATGACCTGGCGGAGCGGGCGCTTTCAAGAGGTACAGAGAGCCATCGTGATATGGTCAGTGTGAATATGGAAAATAGGAACCTGTCACTTGCGCGTAGCTCAATCAGATAGTGGTTGGCCAGCTAGCTGGGCCACGAAAAGCTAGAGAAGATTATGGAATATCACATCTGCATTCATGCACATGGTTCAAAAGATAAAACGTACCAAATTTCGTTTGCTGAGACCCAATTGGTTGAAATGCCGATTAAACCTCCGGCCGGTGGAAGTCGCGTCTGATTACGAGCCTGTCTGTTGACCAGGATGGACGCGCCTGACACAAGTTACTACTACCACGACCACAGTGACCACGATGATGCGCAGAATCCGGACTCAAGGCGATGCTCGGTTCGAGGCTGTCTGCAGCCCCTTCCAGAGGGCCACCAGAACAAGATGTGCGAGACGTGCAGAGGTCGCCATCGTATCTACGCGAGTACGAAAAGGGCGAAACGGAAACTAGAAAAAGCCGCTATCGCGAATGTAGCAGCGCGTAATGGGGCAAATGCTTTGATTCTTGCCCATGGAAACAACCTGCAAAACCAGCCATCTGCGTCGCAACAGACTTGGTGCGCGTTGGACACTCAGTACCAGGTATGTGCGCCCCACTTTGCTTGGGTTGTGGAAGGTTTTCTCGAGCGCGTATTTACGCTCTTTATGTTGGTTATTTCTGTGTTCTTGGCCGACGCATTTAGCGCGGTTCCAATGGAACGAATCGTCTTTTTGGGGGTTATATAATGAAGTCCAGACATGATGCTTCTTGATGCAGGGCTTCACCGTCTATTGACCGAATCTTGTCCAGTGCCCGCCTATGTGTTCTATCACAATTCAACACATACAATATTTCGTCGGTTCTGCTTTCTTCAAACAGAAAGGGCAATGAGATATGGTTCTCACTTATCTATTTTCTCATTCTGCATGAGGAGGTTTCTGTGGATTTGCGGTCACTGATGTTTCATAGGGCAAATCGCCCCAGGACTCACAACAAACAAATTCGACACCATCACCTGCCGTGTCTTCGTCCTCGTTCACAACTTCCAGCTGGAGTCACGCAATCGACCCCCGACTGTTTACTGACGAAGGCATGATTCGCCATTTGCCACCTCTGAACCCTCATCAAACGAGCTCAAGCTCGGAGCTTGCAAACGCATTAACTTTGCCGCCATCAAGCTTGCCCAAGGAGCCGTTGAATGCACACCCAAATGGTGTCGACCAACAGCAGGACCACATCGCCGCAACCGCCAATCTTCTCTCAGCGCAATCTTTAGGAGTTGATTGCCAGCCTAGCCCACACAAACCCTGCTCCGTCAAAGGGTGTAAGAAAGCTATACCCGGTGAATATTTCCCAAAATGCAAGCCTATATAACTCTGAATACCTATCCAGACTCCTACGAGTTCAAAATGTGTCCTTCATGTAGGACGCGTTACCAAAAGTATGGAAATACAAAGAGGGCGAAATGGAAAGCAGAGCGAGAGGCTTTCGAGCGCGAAATGGCCATACTACGTACAGCCGAAGACGAGAGACGCAAGTCTGAGGGTCTTCATGTAGGCACTTGTCTTTATTCTTCTGCCATGTCGATTAACGTTCTCTTCAGCCGCTTGCCGATTTACCCGACGAACTTCGTGCTTGGGAGTTATCGATTATCGATGAGCAGGTTCCTGACCCGACTCCAGTACCGCCAGTCAAGCCAGTAATGCACCCCCTGTCCACCACCGCGCCTGGAGCGGATACAGACCCATCACATTCCCTGGCAGGCCTGCATACTCCCATAGAGGTGATATCCCCCATGGTCCTAGCTGGCGTCTATCCATCCACTGTAGGGTCGATCGATACACCCTATTCTACCTCTCCATACCCACATCTCAACAACCCTCTTCTCACGTCGATGGATGCCCCTTTAGCTGCCCGAATGTGCACCGTGTCACATTGTCACAAGGTTCTTCCTGGGTATTACAGGTACAAACGTTGCGAGCAACATCGGCTACAGAACCGTTACCACAGTCAACTGAAACGATATAAGGAAAGATCGGAGAAAGCTGGCGGTTCGGACGAGGATGTCGAACAGGATCTGGATGTCGTGATGGAGGCAGGTAGTGGCTTCAATGGTGATGGTGGCGACGAACAGAGACGGGAGGAAGATTGGTTGGAGAAGGAGAGGGAAAAGAAGAAAGCCCAATTGAAGAAGTTTTTGAAGGAACGGAGGGTTAAAAGGCCAAAACGTGAGAGGAAGGGAAAGGAGAAAGTTGAACTTGAGGAAGGGCAGTCAAACACTGTAGTGGGTGGGAAGAATGAGGCTACTGGAACCAAGGAAAAGGCCAAAGGAAAGGTGAGATACAAAAGCTTAACCAATACACCGTATTAACCACGCCTCGCATGCAGCGAACCAAGGAAAAACCTTCCAAATTCACCTGTTTATCAGATGAATGTCACAATATGATCGCTCCAGGTACTCGAGTTCGAACTTGTGAGGAATGTAGGGTCATACGAAGGAAGCAGAAAACACAAGAGAGGGTCGAAGCCAGAGCATCAGCTTGGAAAACCGGGTCAACTGCCGCGGGGCCTGCAACCGTAGATCCTGACGGTGGCGGGGAATGCCCATCTGGTGGCTTAGGAACTGATGCCGATGGTGAAGGTAGTGATGAGTCTGAGGAGCATGACAACCCACCTGGGCCTATGAATCAGCTCCAGGTCGTCGAGTTCATCCACGAACAATTTCCTGTTCGTCCTCGAGCCGCCTCACAAGAACCTGGGTCGAGTGATGGATTCTTAAAATTCCGAGTCAGTCTCACTAAACCAACACGATCAGCACCCACTGCAGATCAGCCCATGATCCCTCACAACTCGCCCGCCTCGAGCTCCGGTGTATACATATCAACTATCACGCCCACCCCTGTTGGGAACACCCCTTCTCGTGATGCTGAGGTTTCTGTTGGGGGATTTACGAATGCCCTAGATGGCGAAGGTGTTAAGGTTGGCTACTACCATTCATAATCCAAAACCTTTGCTCACTGCTTCATTTCTCGATCTCCAGCCAACAAATCCGGCATCACAGACCGTAGAAATACAGCCTGATGCGCACCATATCTCGACTCCCGCTATTCCACCCATGACTTCGTTTGTGCACAAAGTGCCGGTGACCAGCAAAGAAATTATGCAGAAATCAGCCCAGGCTCAGAAAGCGTCTTTGTCTGGGAAGGGTAAACGGAAAGCTGCAAGGCAGAACAGCAGAGAGCCTGGTGCTCTACCTGCCATTGAAACAGTCTCAACAAGCTCCACCAAATCCTCAGGACCACCAAGCTCGTCTCCAGCCTCAGTGCCGCTTCATTCACTTCCCACCCCTCCTGGCACGTCGCCGTCGTATGCGCCTTATGGTTATCCATCCTATCCTTACTACCCGTACTACATGCCTCCGTATGCGATACCTAATGCCACCTACGGCTACCCACCTCCACCACCTGGGACCTCGAAACCTGGCCAGCCACTGGGTTTTCCACCGCCACCCCAGGGCTACCCGCCCATTCCTTATGGATATCCACCGCCTCCACCTGGAATGTACGGATATCCACCACCGCCGTTGTCGGGGTATCAGTATATGCCACAGCGATACCCGCCTTTGAACTATAGCCAGACAACCGGCCAGCAACCCTACTCCGGGACCCCTTTATCTTCTAGCCCACCGCCATATCCTTACTACCTGCCGATAGCACTTCCCGCGTCTGCGTCAACCAACACCGTACAACGCTCGACGGCTACCCCTGAACCAAAGCTAAAGAACCCAATCTCCGAAGTTAACATGAAATTCTCGCATTATCAACATGCGGAGAGTAGCTCAGATTCAGCCGCGACGTCTGATGTAAGCGGCCCAAACATGCCCCAAGTTTTCTCGTTGACTTTTGAATAGAAAAGGAGGAAACGGCGGAAGGTCGATCCTGACTATCTTGAAAAGTACAAGGCAATCCAGATGCAAGCCGCTTCCGCACGGTTGAGCCAGGATCAGAGAGGCCCTGCCGCGTCAACGCCTGACCTTAGGCCAGAATCTACCAATTCTGAAACTCCCGTCACCCTTTCCTCCACAACCGATGGGACGGTCGAGGACGGTTCAAGAGGATCTAAATTGTCTATTCGCCAAGTAAGTCCCTTGGCACCGCCAGTATTTCGGGGTGTTGACCTATGATAGTGCGCCAACAAGACCTGTGACAGAACACTTCTGCAAGACGCACTCGCGATTATATGCGAGAGGTGTAAGTTGAGGTTTAAGAAGCAGCAAGCAAAGACGAAACAAAAGTTCAAATTAGTCCCTCGCAAGACTATCTCAAGTCACCTTGGGAGGACGTAATCGAAGCTAACCGTATACACATGCTCATGAGTCGCGTATCGCAAATTTAATCTTATTTCTATCTGTAAGTATGTCAGTTGTCCTCTACAAACATACTGCTTATGGGCCTGCATCCCGACAGATTACTGCTGTTTACCTTATGAGATTGATCATAATTAGACGCCACGCGATGTCGGCATGTCAGTCTCCTGTATGAACTGCATTCCACGAGGCTTCTTCATGGCTAATCAAATAATTATGCCTCGTGTTCTTTTGAGAACAACTCTATATCATCATCCACCATCGTCCCATTTGCGTCAGACAGCATGGCTGAAAGAGCTAGCATGGAAGATCTTGAAACCGGTGCAGACGCAGAGTTCGAGAGAATCAAACAAAACTTTAGGAGCACAATTATGGCACCAGACCTTCCAGGTAGGTTCCTGAACGACCTAAATGTCTGCACAAGAGTTTTTTTATTTAGTCACGCTCCAGCAAACTTTCCTGAATCTCAAGCCGCCTTTCAGGAACTGCAGGATGAGCTCCAAGAATTTTTATCGCAACACATTCCCAAGGTCGTATCACTCCAAGAGCTCTTGGCCCTGAATGTACCAATGGGAGGTGGTGGCACAACCCAAGACAGCCATTGTACGCAGTATTCCGAGTTCAACGTCATCTCAAGCTGAAATTTTTGTTCATAGTGTCTTCAAAACCAAATAAGCCGACGAGGACCTCGCTTCATGTCACCGCCCCGAATGCAGATGCCCCAGAGATGACTGCAGACCCACTTTCGCGCGTTTCCTCAGTCAACCGAAGCAAGATACCAGTCAATGCACATATGCAGGCGTTACAACTGTTCCTCATCTCCCACATGGAGAACATCCGTGTGCTTCAGATGAGTGTGATCGCGCCCAGCACTGATAGTCATACCAAACATGCAACCAGTAAGGAGCTAATTGCTTCGCCTACCTCAAGTTCATTAACCATGTTCCAGTTTCCCCAAGTAAAGCAATGCCACTACATGGACTTGAGGGTGAGAAGCGCACAGAAAACTTGGCGTTGCAGCTGTATTCCATTGTTGCCATTGTGGGTATCCCTCACCTCATTCGTCATTAAATTGTTAAACGTTTTATTTCAGTCAACAGTGACGGCGGTGTTCGTGGTCGGGCTGTTGATCCTCTCGGCAGTTATCCTGGGCGGCCGGCGGCAGACAGCGTTTAACATCGGAATGCTATTCGCCTTTTTCGCTCTTGCCTTCCACTTCGGCAATGTCTTCCTCGGAACAAGGGCCGTTAACATTATGTCCTCTCAATCTATAAGCACCGACAAGAATAAAGTGGAACATGACGAGGTATATTTCAAATTTTATCTCACTGTTTGCGGACAGCTGCACCTGGCCGCGACAGGCTTTCTCATCGTTTCCATACTCATCCTGGCATTTGTCATCTTTTCCTCCCTTGCATACCCATTCCTCTTCCTATTTTTGAGCGCTGCTGGGGCTATCATCATATTTATTAGCTCCTATTTCAAAGTCCTGATAACCGTTGGGAACCTTATCTTCCTAGCAAAGAACGTTCCTCGTCTCGGTTCAAGAGCAGTCGACTACGTTAAAACCAACGTCGATGCGCGGCGTTGATTACGTGTTGTGATCCAGTATTATATTTACATATCGCTATATATTTTTATCGAGACGGTGTATTCGTAGCCTTGAACCCCTTTCATCCCACTTCCTAGAATAATATATAAGAGTGGTACCGCAGCGTCTATATCAGCGTAAGTCCCTGTCATCGACCTAAATAGAGAGGGTTCTCAAGGGCTATTTTTTATGGTCGTTGCTGTGCTGAAGCCGCCCTTATCCATGTATGATTACGACCAGCGCTTAATTCTGCGTGGCGGTCCGTTCAACGCGTCAGCTATTTTTAGCCGGCCGATGCATAGGCGCTTGTGAAAATCTGGCATTGAAATAAGAACTGTAGGAATTGAGACCATATCTAGATTAAACCGTCTAATACACACGACACCATATCAACTGCTGCACCAACCATCAGTGCAGGCAACCACGATGACCAACCCGATCTCGGAAAGAGATCATCGACCTGCACCTTCGTACTAACCAGTGGCTTCATCTTTTCGGAGGACACCCACTTCTCCATCGCTTGCTTTCCGTCACCAATGACGACAAGTTTATGCGGGAATTTACCGTCCCGCGTAAGAGGTAACGCGGCTGCCATCGCCTGGAGCAATGTGACTGGGAAGTCTTTACCAACAGAGTCGTCCAGACCGTAGATGAGGAAAACCCTCTTGGAAAATTCCCCTTCGACATCAAGAACTTCAGAAGCATCTTTGAGCGGACTGGTGATAAGACACTCCATCTGTACTGCAGGTAGGACCTCAGAGTTGAATATCTTGTCGTGGCACATAATGGATTGTGCTATCGCAGCTTTGGTCTCTGGTATGTTTTGCGCGAGCTGGTAGGCAAGCGTGAGTATGACGAATGAACCGTCTTTGTGGGCGTGGTCGTGGTGACCATCTTTGGTGGAACCAGGATGGAAATACGAGGCAGAGAGTTGATCCCGTCCGTCCAATTTATTGGCAATAGCTTGCGCAAGGAGGGACATTGAAAGTTCATCAGGAAAAAGGAGAAATGAAAATTGTAGAGAACCATATCAGTTTTAGCTGAGATTTTACACAAATTGGCTAGAATTAGCTCTAATTTTATTGATTTACACAATTTTCTGGATTAGTACTAATCAGACAGGTTATAGTTTACAGAGCATAAATGTAATGTAAATTCTCAACAATTTTCAATAATTCTCGACTAGTTCTCAAATTCTCAGCTGTAAATCTTCTAGTTACAAAACCTTTAGTTTACACAATGTAAATTCAATGTAAATTCTTGACAATTCTCAGTAAATTCTCAATAATTTGAAGACAGTTCTCTGTATTTTCAAATCATAAGCAACAATTTGGAGTCATTTACACCAGGTTCAATCCTATTATCCATGAAATGAGACAACCAAAAGACATTGATATTCAAATAATTATCTATTCTACATAAACTATAATAGGCTTGGTCAAGAAGAGTGAGCAGAGATGGTTCAATGATAAAGCTACACATATTAACGAATGTGGCATGTGAATCGCGAGACTTTCCTCCACATTCTAATTATGAAATATGACGCAGCGCCCACCTATTCCGAAGCGAGAACGCAGACAGCAATGCAGTATCCATAGGTTCGTCGCCCACCTATTCCGAAGCGAGAATGCAGGCAGCAATGCAGCATCCATAGGTTCGTAGATACTCAAGTATTACCATTAGTAATTAAGAAAGCAATTTAAAAAATTACTTACGTATTTGAGCGGTAGTTGAGGTTGTTGTCCTTGAGATGACTTGTGAAAACCCTATTTCTCGACTTCGTCGATTGACTCATCGTCGATTGTCGGCGTCGGCTCCTCCTCCCCTCGTTGTCGATGGTCGATGGTTGGCACCAGCTCCTCCCCCTCCTAGTTCAATCCTGGCACACGCCCAAGCCTCCACCGCTCGTTCACTCCCCATCGCGGCTCGATGTAAAAGGATGAGCTGGATGGCATTGCTGGGGTGGAGATAGTCACATTGGCATCCCCGAGTCGGTGGTGGGTGAAAAGGAGAGCCGCCCACCGACTTGCATGAGTGGTGGCGCTGCCCTCACATCCCTACGAGAGGGGAGGAGGGATGCGGCGGCTTTTCTTCGTGAACTGGAAGCACCCGCAATAGTTGCACAGCACGCCAAGACCTCTCAGCGAGGTGGGGTGGGACCGGCAGCTCGTCAATGATTCGACGAGTGCCCTATGGTATCTGTAGTGGGGGGTTGTTAGTATGGCATGTAATAATAGATTAATAAACACATTACTTACATTTGTTTGCAGCATTGAGGTCTGGGACAGATGCGGGAGTGGATGGGAGGAGTGGTTGTGGTTGGAGTCGAAGATCAACGATGTTTTTGACGTTGTGGGTGGATGCGTGTCACGTCGATCGTGGATGGTCAGCGGCGCCACCTCTCCTCGTTGTCGTCTTCGATTGTCGATGGTCCACGTCGGTACCTCCTCTCCTCGTCGTCGTCTTCAATCGTCGATGGTCCACATCAGCACCTCCTCTCCTCGTCGTCGTCTTCGACTGTTGATGGTCCATGTTGGTACCTCCTCTCCTTGTCATTGTCGACGGTCGGCGCGGCCACCTCCTCCCCCCTCGTTATCGTCGGTTGTGGATGGTCGGTACTACCTCCACCTCTTCATCATCGATCGTGGAGGGTAGGTGCTCCCCCCTCATTGTTGTCGGTTGTGGATGCTAGGTGCCGGCACGTCCCCCCTCGTTGGATGACATCATTCACCTACCCCACATCCCTACGAAAGGGGAGGGGCACTAGGGGGTGCTCAGTGGCTTCCGTTGTCGGTTCCAGGCGGTGAACAGACAAAATTAGGAGCTGGTCACCTTCGACGAGCTCCTGCAGTAACTATAAGTATAAAATAAGTGTGGTTAGCATACGAGAGTAATAGAGTTATATAACTTACCTTTTTTTTTTGAGGTTCTTGCGACTTGTAGAGGCGAGAGGGGGATGGAGTGGAGGAGGTGAGAGGCAAGTGAACGGCGCACAAGTCCAAGTCCGAGTCGAGAGTTCGACTAATCACGTGATTAGTTTCGAGAACTTTCTGGTTGGCGTTCCGGCGTTCTGAGATTCGCCAGCATGTGAACTTCAAGGCAAGTCGATGGCTTTCCTCAATTGCCACTAGTGGCAGCACCGCCGCCGCCACCTCTCACTGTACAACACCCGGAACAGCAATATGTAAGTAGAGTTTTGTATACTTGTTACAAGGACTAACAATAAATTTCTGCCCCAATTTGTAGCTCCTTTCAAGTCGGCTCGGCTAGTGAGCCAGAACAGGAACGCCAACCACACGACACCCTTTCCCTCGCATGAGGATGTGGGCTCGGGTTTACTCGCAGGGGGTGGGGGGGATTACAATGGGGGACCCATGAAAGGGGAGGCCTGCAAGGTGCATCGCCAGGCCTTCCGCAAGTTCGTGGCTAACTTACACGCCTCCCTTTCACAGATTGACTTGTTTACAAGTGCCTGGGTGTCCTCGATTCGGATCGCTCCCTGGTCCGGGAATACAAACACCGTACATACCCCTGCTCGAAGACCGGATGGCGTCTGTCGACCACCTCAACCTGCCGTCGCCACTTCAGCATGAAAACGACACCTCAGCGACACAAACCATACCCGAGGGCCTACGTTTACTTGAAGACCAAACGCTGCCAATCGGCCACCTCAACCCACCATCGCCACATCAGTTACAAACGACGTACCGTCCTCAGCAGCACCAACACTGCCAAAGCGCCTGCATTTACTCGAGGGCCGAACCTCACCAATCGACAACCTCAACTTCTGTCACCAAATCCGCATGCAAATTACGTACCCTCCTCAGCAACGCAAACGCTGCACAAGCGCCAGCACTCACCCGAAGACCGAAGACCGCCAATTGACGACCTCAGCCGCTGTTGCCAAATCAGCGTGCAAACAATGTACGGCAACAGCACTGCCCAAGCGCCTACCTTTGCTTGAAGACTGAACACCATCAATCGACAACCGCAACTGCTCAAGCTACCGTCGCAACATTAGTAAAATCGTTGGACCACCCTCAGTCACACGAACATCATGTATATTTATAGGTACCGCAGGAGCTCGTCGAGTTTCAAAGAGCATAGAATTTGTACATACGTATACAACAATGGAATGTATTTATCCCTCCCAGTTCACCATCTACAAGAAGTTTTTTAAGAACCCAAAGGGAATATGCACCCACCAACTTGTGTAGAACATGACGAATTCTCAATAAACCTTACATCAGTCAACTGGAGTAGTGTAAAACTGTGTAAATTCACAGTAAATTGTACATCCGTCAACCGGAGTAGTGTCAAACTATGTAAATTCTCGGTAAATTATATGACCGCCAACTGGTGCTGTGTAAAACCATGTAAATTCTAGT
>Ga0247741_1000692_pt1 | contig 18466 bp, 12 predicted proteins | sample UWRJL213509R2_FD_180945 | JGI IMG/M metagenome (GOLD analysis project Ga0247741, IMG submission 180945) | Plant litter microbial communities from Arlington Agricultural Research Station in Wisconsin, United States - UWRJ-L213-509R-2 | ecosystem: Environmental > Terrestrial > Plant litter >... | reverse complement strand
TATGTTTCAAGTTCATCAAATTCCCGCTCTTAAAGATAACTATTTTTGGCTAATTCAGCCAAGTTCTCAGTCGGCGCATGCTTATATAGTTGACCCCGGAGATGCCGAACCGGTAGATAATTACCTGCAAACGAACAATCTTCAACTTAAAGGTATTTTATTGACCCATCATCATCACGATCACATCGATGGCGCTTTGTCGCTGAGTGAAAGACATCAGCTACCCATTCATGGACCAAAGTCTAACCGCATTCCTCAAGTAACTCATTTTCTAAAAGAGGGTGACCAGCTGAGCCTTGGGGGTTTAACCGCAACAGTGTTAGCGCTGCCTGGCCATACACTTGATCACATCGCCTACTTTATAGAGCCAATTGACGGTGCTCCTATGATTTTTAGCGGCGACACCATTTTTGCTGCAGGTTGTGGGCGGCTTTTTGATGGCACTGCTGAGCTCCTCCATGCGAGCCTTCAAAAAGTAGCCGCTTTGCCCGATAGCACACTTATTTATGCCGCACATGAATACACGTTGAGCAATATCAATTTTGCGCTGGATGTTGAACCCGAAAACAAAGATCTTCTTGCGCGGCACATCATCGAAACTCGTAAACGTGAATCAGGCTTATCTACTCTGCCAACCTATCTGGCGCTGGAAAAGCAAACCAATCCATTTCTGCGTTCCCATTTACGTAATGTCCGAACTTACATTCAGCAGAAGGTTACACAGCCACTCAATTCAGATGCCGATTTCTTTGCCAGTTTGAGACTCATTAAGGACAGTTTTTGAGAACCTGTCTGGCTGTTCCAAGATAAGCCGGGTTGACCCTTTCTTGTACAGTCCCTAGACTTGGCGTCAGATAAATAATTTTTGGCAGACAATAAATTGTAAAACCAGGGATTGCGAAGCAATCACAACATCATAAATAAGTGAACTTATGAACTTGATCAACCGCCCACTATTGACCATGGTATCTGTAGCAACACTACTTGTAGGTTGTGAATCCCTTGGTGTTAAAAAGTCCGATCATGCCAACAACCCTGCCGAAACAACAATCGAAACTCCTGCAGCACAACAAGCGCCCGTTATTCCTACTGCCGCACCGCAAGAACAAAAATTTGAGAGTGTATGGGAGCGCATTCGCACCGGCTATCGTTTACCTGCGGCATCCAATAGCGCAGTTGATGCACAAATAAATTTCTATACAAAAAATAGAAATTACTTTTATAAAGTGACTCAACAAAGCGAGCCTTTTTTGCATTATGTTGTAAGCGAAATGCAAGCGAACGATATGCCCATGGAACTTGCACTCTTGCCATTCATTGAAAGCTCTTACAATCCCACAGCAAGCTCTGCTAGTAATATGGGAATGTGGCAATTTGGAGCAGCAACGGGGCGAAATTTTGGTTTAAAACAAAATCGCTGGTACGACGGCCGTAAAGATGTAGTCGCTTCAACCGATGCAGCAATTCGTTTACTGAAAAAACTCTACGCACGTTTTGATAATGATTGGTTGCTCGCAGTGGCGGCTTACAACGCGGGTGACGGGTCTATTCAGCAGGCAATAGATAAAAACCGTCGCGCAGGAAAAGCCACAGACTTTTGGTCATTACCACTTAACAAAACCACGCAAGGCTATATCCCTCAACTCTTAGCGCTATCTAAAATAGTCGCAAAACCTGAAGCTTACGACTTCAAACTTTATCCGATTCCTGATGTTCCTTACTTCGTTAAAGTAAATGTTGATTCGCAAATTAATCTTGCAGACGCGGCAAAAAATAGCTCCCTCGACAGCGCACTGTTGAAAAAGCTAAACGCTGGATTTCACAGCTGGCTGACAGACCCAAGTGAACCGCGCGATGTGTTAGTTCCTGTGGACGCGGCTGCAACTTTTAGATTGCAATTAGATTCGCTACCCAAAATTGCCACGCAAACAATCCCAACTAATACCAGTGAGCAAAATGCATATCACACTGTAAAATCTGGCGAGAGCTTGTGGTCTATTGCTAAAGCGGAAAATACGACTGTAGCGACATTAACCAAACTCAATAATTTGAATTCGAAAAGTGCATTAAAGCCAGGTCAAAAGTTGGCACTCGCTGAGCAGTCATTAGCGCAAACTGTAACTTCAGAAGTAAAAACGCAAAAAGCATCCAGCTACACAATAAAAGCCGGTGATACCTTAGGACAAATTGCTGCTAGATATGACATTAGCGTTAAGCAGATTATGGAATGGAATAAAATTCAGGATGAAACCAGCATTCGACCAAATCAAGAATTGATTGTAATGGCCGAGCCCAAAAACTAATTCAATAATATTGGTAAGTCTATAATTTAGGAATTGCAGCTAAGAGTTGTTGTGTGTAACTTTCCTTCGGCGCGGAGAATAAAGTTTCTGTTTCGCCTTCTTCGACTAACTTTCCTTTTTGCATAACCAAAACCCTGTCGCACAAGTAACGCACCACCGACATATCGTGCGAAATAAACAACATCGTCAGTTGATGTTTCTGTGTAAGTTCAAGCAATAATTTTAAAATTTGCGCGCGAATAGTCACATCTAAAGCCGACACTGGTTCATCCGCAATAATCAATTTTGGTTTTAAAGCAATCGCACGTGCAATAGCAATACGCTGGCGTTGTCCACCTGAAAATTCGTGGGGATATTTGCGAATAAAGCGGCGATCCAAGCCAACATCGTCCATCAGCTGATTAACCTGCTCAACCACATTTTTTTGGGTTGCGAGTTTATGCGTGAGCAATGGCTCCGCAAGAGTATCGAAAACTGTCATGCGAGGATTCAAAGAGGCATAGGGATCTTGAAAAATCATCTGAAAATTACGCCTCGATTTTTTTAAATCTGAGTCAGATAGGTTAAGCAGATCTTTACCTTCCAATAAAATTTCGCCCGATTGCGCATCTACCAAACGCATAATACTGCGACCCAAGGTAGACTTACCTGACCCAGACTCCCCAACCACGCCAAGAATTTCACCGCGATTAATTGTTAGGCTGATGTCATCCACTGCCTTTTCAGATCCTATCAACCGTTTAATAAACACACCGCCAAACTTAGGAAAATAAGTTTTTAATTGTTTAACCTGCAAAAATGGCGGCTCTGTTTTTTCTGCCAAACTTGGCGTTGGTTTACTCGTTGTTAATACAGCGCTCAAGAGCTTCTGTGTGTAGGCTTGCGCAGGTTGCTTGAATATTTTTTCAGTTGTGCCTTGCTCAATAAGCTTACCCTTCTCCATCACGATGATGTTATCCGCCATTTGTAGCGCCACACCTAAATCGTGAGTGATAAAAATAACTGCTAGATTGTGTGTTTGTTGCAGTTTTTTAATTAGTGCAAGAATTTGTGCCTGAACAGTAACATCCAATGCTGTAGTTGGCTCATCCGCGATGAGTAATTGCGGCTCGGTAATTAATGCCATGGCGATCATTACACGTTGACGCATTCCACCGGAAAATTGATGTGGATATTCATTAATGCGAGTATCAACATCGCGAATGCCAACTTCGGTGAGCGCTTTAATGGCACGCTGACGCGCCTCTTCTTTGGATAGGTTTTGATGTTCCAAAACTGATTCGATTAATTGATCAACAACACGCATGTAAGGGTTAAGCGAAGTCATAGGATCTTGAAAAATCATACTGATTTTAAGGCCACGAATTTTTCGCAATTCAGACTCGTTCATTTGCAACAAGTCTCTTCCCAAAAATTCCGCAGTACCTCGCTCAATTTTACCTGGTGGTGTTGGAATTAACCCGAGAAGACTATAACAGGCAACAGATTTTCCAGAACCCGACTCACCGACAATTCCTAAAACTTCACCGGCTTTCAGCTCAAAACTTAAATCATCGACCGCGACTGCCGTACCATTGCGAGTATTAAATACAACACGTAAATTTTTAACACTTAACATAGCTATTACCGATGTCGTTAATTCTGCTTTAAGATAGTTCTACAATCACACATAAATTCAAATGTTTAAATCACGTTTTTATTTTCATTAGATTAATCTTTTGCTGAACGTGGGTCTAACGCGTCACGTAATCCGTCACCTAAAAAATTCAGAGAAAATAACGTTATGGATAGCGTTAAGCCAGGAAATATTAATAACCATGGAAATTCTTCCATAGTTTCCACGCCTGCTGAAATAAGCGAACCCCACGAACTTTGCGGAGGCTGAATACCTAAACCTAAGAAGCTCAAAAAAGATTCAAGTAAAATAACGCTGGGGATTGTAAGCGTGGTGTAAACAATTATGGGGCCAAGCACATTGGGAATTAAATGACGAGAAATAATTTGCCAGGGTGAAAACCCCATAGAAACCGCAGCCTCAACAAATTCTTGTCTTTTTATGGTGAGCACTTGGCCGCGCACAATACGCGCCATCGTCAACCATTCAACCGCACCAATTGCTAAAAACAGCAGCAACATACTGCTGCCAAAAATAACGGTTAACAAAATAATAAAAATAGTGAATGGCAATGCGTAAAGCACATCAACTATGCGCATCATTATGGCATCTGCTCTGCCACCTAAAAAGCCTGCAGTGGCACCCCACAAAACACCAATAAGCAAAGCTACGGCTGTAGCAATAAACCCAACCGCAAGTGAAACGCGGCTGCCGTACATAACTCGCGTTAATTGATCGCGGCCGAGCGCATCTGTACCTAGCCAATGTTGTTGCGATGGAGACGTCACACCCAATGCCAAGTCCTGGCCGTCATAACTATAAGGTGCAATCCAGGGTGTGAGTAAAGCTATAACAATTAAAAATATCAGTACAAATAAACCTGCTATCGCCATTTTATTTTTACGCAAACGACGAAGAGCATCTTGCGATAAAGAAACACCTTGCTCAAGATTTGGGGAACTCAATAATTCTGATTGCATATTAATGCCCCCTACTGACTTGCTGACGTAATTTCGGATTTAAATAAACCAGAATAATGTCCGACAACAAATTAAAAACAATAATCACAAACGCAAAAAAAATGGTACAGCCCATAATCATGGTGTAATCGCGATTAAATGCAGCTTGAACATAGAAACGGCCAAGCCCGGGAATTTGAAAAATGGTTTCAACAACAAACGAACCCGCTAGCAACCCCGCAATCGCTGGGCCTAAAAATGAAATAACAGGAGTAATTCCACCACGCAATGCATGCACAAAAACAATTCGAATTGGCGACAGACCTTTTGCACGCGCAGTGCGAATATAGTCTTGCGATAAGACTTCAAGCATACCACCACGACTGATGCGTGCTATGTATGCTGCGTAAGAAGCACCTAAAGTAATCGAAGGTAAAATTTTATCTCCAGGAATTTGCCCCCAGCCTGCAACAGGCAACCATTGCAACCAACTTCCAAATATCAGTAATAGAAGTGGGCCGAGCACAAATGATGGCAAACAAATTCCTAACATCGCACTCGACATGGGCACATAATCTTGCAAAGAATTGGGCTTTAATGAAGCAGTTATCCCAGCGGTAAGGCCCACGACTAACGCAAATAAAGTCGCATAAAAAGCGAGTTCAAGCGTTGGAGGAAAGCCAGCTAAAATCAAATCATTAACGTTATGGCTTTGAAATTTAAATGAAGGACCAAAATCACCGTGTAAAAGATTCATTATGTAATCGACATATTGTTTCCACAGTGGATCATCTAAATGGTAATGCGCATTTAAATTTTTAATAACAGCGGGAGGAACATTACGATCCTGATCGAACGGACCACCGGGGGCCGATCTAACCATAATAAATGTGAATAGTGATACGGCGAGCAAAACTGGAATACTTTGCAAAATACGTTTTAGAATAAATATATACATTTAAGTCGCTCGATTTATTGGTTTTCTAAATACATATTTTTGAAAGGATAGTAATCCTGCACATTGTCATCCCATCCCTTAACAGAGGTTGCTATTAATCTATTCCATATGTAGGTATAGAACGGCAATATGGGCGCGGAATCCGCTAATATTTGCTCCGCTTCTTGAAAATAAGCAAAACGTTTTTCTTGATTACTTTCTAAAGCAGCTTTCGCGATCAACTCATCGTAGCGGGCGTCAGAAAAGCCCGTTCTATTATTTCCATTATTGGTTACAAACATTTCCAGAAATGTATTAGGGTCCAGGTAATCACCTATCCAAGACGCGCGATCAATTTGATAATTCAGTTGCTTTTCATTGTCCAAATAAACTTTCCACTCCGTGCTCGCAAGTGCGATATCAATTCCCAAATTGTCTTTCCACATTTGTTGCACTGCTTCTGCAATATGCTGGTGTTCGTCATTAGCATTAAATGCGACTGTTAATTTCGGAAAGCCTAAACCATTTGGGTAACCGGCTTCTGCTAATAGTTTTTTGGCGAGTTCAACGTCGTAAGGCATTTTTGCATTTGCAACGTATCCGTTTTCGTCAGGTGGGGTTAGCGTGTAAGCAGGAATTTGACCAAATTTAGTCACGAACTCTACAATTCTTTTTCGATCAATTGAATAAGCGAGCGCTTTTCTTACTCTCACATCATCCAAGGGTTTTACGGTAACGTTAAAGCGATAAAAATAAGTTGCAAAATTTGGATAAGAACGTAGCACCGGATTGTTAGCATTTTTATAAACCGCTAATTTCTCTCGTGGCAAATAATAAGTTGCATGTAATTGACCCGACCTGAACATGCGCTCTTCGGTAGTGTATTTATTGATGGGATAATATCGCACCTCATTTAAACGAACGCTTTTTGCATCCCAATAGGTGGGGCTTTTTTTAACTGACAAATATTTGTTAGGTGTCCATTCACTTAAAACAAATGCTCCATTACCCACAAAGTTTTCCGGACGAGTCCACTTGGTTCCGCGCTCATCAAGCTTTCCAAATTTTTTAATCGTTGGAATATGCACCGGGTAAGTGCTGTGGTGGTCCAACAACTGTAAAAAATATGGCGTCGGCGCATTTAATGTAATTTGCAGAGTTTGATCATCCAAGGCCACAGCGCCAAAATCTTTAGGGTCCGCCTTACCTTCATTTATGTTTTGACCATTTTTAACTACATACATGGACGACGCATATTCATTTGCCAATGCAGGCATCAGGCCACGCAACCAGGACTGCACAAAATCATTCGCGACTAACTTATCGCCATTAGACCATCTCGCATTTTCGCGAATATGGAAAGTGTAAACCAGCCCGTCCTCTGATATATCCCAACTCTCAGCAACACCTGGCTCAATCGCTAATGTTTTCGTATTTTTAGAAACCAGCCCTTCATAGAGCGAGAGAATTACATGGTATTCCGGCATACCGCTCGTGGTGTGGGGATCTACGGATGAAATTTCATCACCGTTGCCCACATGCAAAATTTGTTTTTCATCACCGATTTCAACTAATGTTTTACGCTTTCCTTCACAAGAACTTAAAGTCGTAAGAATGACTAAAGTCGGTAATAATATTTTTATAAAAAATTTCATGGATATTGATACTTCTTAAGTTGCAAGGAAATAAGTTATCAAGAAATTTGCGTGCAACATTTGAATTGAATAAATTTATTAAGTACGAGTTCATCCAATTCAAATGTAAAGTGTTAGTAATCCAACACGCCTGACGGCTGCAAGTAACGCAAGAGCAATTAACGTGCCTTTTCCAAAGTCTTGGCGAAAGCGTCGAAGTTAAAGGGGCGCCCTAGAAAATCCTGCACCAAATCTGCCGCGTCTTTCGAACCGCCTGGTGCAAGAACTGTAGTGCGATATTTTTGAGCCAACACAGGATTTCTTAATCCATTTTTTTCGAACTCACTAAACATATCGCTCGCAATTACCAGTGACCACATGTAAGTGTAATAAATTGCTGAATAACCATTTAGATGGCCAAAGCTTGCATAAAAATGTGTGCCTTCCACATAACCAAACGGTGAATAGTCAGATTGAATTTGCGCGGTAAGTTTATCCAAATCAATCGTAACTGGATTTTTGTTATATAAATTTAACGATGTGGTTGCATAAAATAATTGGTGTTTCGTCCATAAAGCTCTACCAAAATAACGCGCTGCCCGCATTTTATCTACTAACGCGGTTGGAATGACCTCACCATTCTGATTGCGTGCAAAGCTTGCTAGCGTTTCAGCGTCCCATACCCATTCTTCTAACATTTGCGAGGGAGCTTCAACAAAATCCCATTCGGTTCGTGTGCCTGAAAATGCAACGCGTTCATGATTTCCACCAAACATGCTGTGCAATAAATGGCCGAACTCATGCAAAAAGGTTTCTACATCATCGTGCTCAAGTAATTCATTAGGATCTTGTCCGCCGGGAAAATTACACACCAATGCAGCAATGGGAACTTGTATGCCCTTAGCTCCACTTTGAATACCAAATTGTGCGGCGTGCTTATATTTGCCTTCGCGTGGGTGCATATCCAAATAAAAACGACCGATGACTTCATTTTTATCTACAATCTCAAATGCATTTACAGATGCATCCCAAGCTTCAGTTTTCCATGGTCTAATAGTCACACCGAACATGGCCTGAGTTAAATCGAATATGCCTTGCTGTACTTTCGCGTAGGGAAAATATTGACGAATTTGCTGACCATCGACTTGATATTTCTCTTTTTTGATTAGTTGTTCCAAATACATTTTTTGCCAATCATTTACGTGTGTTGCTTTAGGATTTATCTTTTTCAACCGTTGTAATAACACCTGATACTCTTGTTGTGCCAGGGGAGTGGCGAGCGAAGAAACTTTATCGATAAACTCTTGCGCATTAAGCGGTGACTTGATCATCTTATCTTCGGTGATATAAGTCGCATAATCTGGGTAGCCTAAGAGTTGCGCAAACTCATAGCGTTTCGCCAATAATTTTTCCAGCACCGCTTTATTTTCAGGGTAAGCCATATCCCGATAAATTCTATAAAAGCGTTCGCGCAATGCGTCGTTCTCTGCGTACTGCATAACCGGCATATAATCCGGGGTGTCAGTGGTAAGTATAATTTTTCCAGCTGCGTTGGGCTTATGGCGCTCAATATAATCTTTTGGTAAACCTTTTAATTCTTTTACAGAAGCGACTTCAATTTTTTTTCCGCCTTCGCGATAATTTTTATCGAACTCCTGACCAATTAAATTTATTTCTTCACTGAGCTGTTTAATTTTGTCACGTGTAGCTTGGTCTTTATCAACACCGGAGCGTCGGTAGTCGCGCAACATATGTTCGAGATAGCGCTTGTCTTCTGCGCTCAACTTTTGTGGATCAAGCAGTTTTACTTGATCGTAAATACTCCTGGATAAGCTTATATCGGTATTAATCGCCACAAAATGTTGTTCACATTCTTCAGCGGCAGTGCGTACATTTATATTCGGGTGCACACTGGAATAAAGACTTGCCGTGCTAAGTTGGGAGTCTAAAATCAAATCCATTTTATTTAATTTTTCCAACAACCCAAGATCGCTCGTAGGCTTAAAGTTGGCGAAACTATCAAGCTCAGCGGCAACTCGTTTGAAATCGGCTTCGCATTTGCTCAAGTAGGTTTTGGCTTCAGGGTCAGCAGGTAATTCCCATTCTGGACGAACCACTTGAGATTGTAATCCGGATGAATCTTGCGCATTACTTTTGGCGACGGGATGCTGACAGGCTGTCATCACAGTACAAATAATTCCGATGCTGGCACCTTGCACAAGGTTGCGAGTCAGGAGTGAAGTTATCGCCATAGTCGTGTCTACCCGAGTGATATTATTTGAAAAAGCGTTAGTATTGATTCGAAACACTTGTTAAAAATCCCTGAGAATAAGTATTTAAGAAAATCGCATCGAATTAAAAATAATCAAACAATTTGGCTTAAATCTATTCCATGAGTTTTTACCAGAGAAATCGGCAAAATGACACATTTTTTCAATCGCGAATCGCATATTGCGCTACAACTGCTAAGCTTGGGATAACTTAACCTAATTAGCATGATTATTTCTTATGCGACCACACCTACTTACGGAAGATCAACGCGACTGCCTCCAGGAGATCACGAATGTCGCCATGGGGCGCGCAGGTGACAGGTTGGCAAGACTGCTTGATGTTTTCGTTGTACTTTCTATCCCACACGTTAGCATTCTAAACCCCACTGATATTGCAATGGCGCTTCATTCACTAAACCGTGAGAGCAACGATGTGGTGCATGGTGTGTGTCAGGGATTTATTGGTGGCGGAATTGCCGGCGAGGCGATGTTAATTTTTAATGGTACAGATTTTAACGACCTCGCCAAATTACTTCAGTATGATCGAGTTGCAGACGAGCAAGCAGAATACGAATTGCTTATGGACACTGCTAATGTTCTTAACGGTGCTTGTTTAAAAGGCCTTGCAGAACAGATCGACACCCACTTCAGTTTTGGGCCACCTATGTTACTTGGCCAGCATTGCAATATCACCGACTTATTGCGCAACAACAATATGACCTGGAAGCAGGCACTAGTTGTGGAAATAAACTATTCTATTGAAAATCACAAAATTAATTGCGACCTCCTCTTAGTAATTGCGGAACACTCAATTGCTGGATTGGTGGAAAAGCTTAATTATCTACTCGACTGATTAGCTGCCCTATTGAATGACTACGACTAATAAAGAATTCACCAAGTTTTTTGAGGATGTCCATTGGCTGATGGACATCTTACAAAATATTGATGTTGGTCTTGTCGTTATGGATAAAAGTTACCAGGTAGTGGTGTGGAATAGCTTTATGCAGAACCATAGCGGAAAGCTACCGGAAGATGTATTGCAGCGTAGTATCTTTAGCGTTTTTCCCGAACTTTCTGAAACCTGGTTCAGACATAAAGCCAATTCAGTATTTGTGCTCCAAAACGCGACTTTTACCACATGGGAACAGCGTCCTTATCTATTTCGCTTTCCACACTATCGACCCATCACCGGCACCGCCGAACATATGTATCAAAATAGCACCATCATTCCGCTGATAGACTCTAAAGGCCACGTGGAGCAAATTTGCCTGGTTGTTTATGACGTGACTGACACGGCTATTAATAAAATGGCGCAACAACAAGCTAACAACCAATTACAAAGCCTGAGTCGTACCGATCATCTCACCAGTCTCTATAATCGCGGTTATTGGGAATTGCGGTTGATTCAAGAGTTCAAACGTTTTGATCGTTACGATCAAGCGTCGACGTTAATCATGATGGATATCGATCACTTCAAAAAAGTGAATGATAAATATGGTCATACAGTGGGTGATGATGTTATCCGCCAAGTTAGCCGAGCCATCAAAGAACAAGTTCGCGATTTAGATATTGCGGGGCGCTACGGCGGTGAAGAATTTGGATTAATTTTAACGGGTACAGATATTGAAGGTGCCAGTATTTTCGCTGAAAGATTGCGTACAACTATTGAAAAAATGGTAGTTATATCTGAAGGACAGCAAGTGAAATTCACTATTAGTATGGGCATCTCGCAATTGAGTAACAAAATCACCGATCATCGTCAATGGATTGAAAAAGCAGACGCAGCGCTCTACCAGTCTAAAGAAGGCGGGCGCAATCGTTTTACGATTTCAACCTTCTAAAAATGTTTAATCTTTTTTACGTTCATCAAATAGGTAGGGAAACAAATTTTTTTTCTGCTCTGGAGTTAAAGCTTCTACACATAATCGATTACGATCAGGAATTTCTTCAACCCCATCAAAATATTTCAATGCTTGCTCCAAACTGGCTTCGCGAATGATATGGATGATGGGATAAGGCGAACGATTCGTTAGATTTTCATCGTCATCGGGATCGGTGCCTGCAAAATAGTAGCTGGGATGAAAGCTTGCAAGTTGATAGATACCCAGCCAACCCTGTTGCTTAAGCTGCGACTGAGCCCACCCTAAAAATTGTGTGTAATCAAAAAAATCTTGCAAGAAACTTGGAATGATTAATAAAGTTGTTTCTATTTCTCTTGCGGGTGTTTTATCCAGCAACTCCATTTCAGCAGTTAATTCTGCCAATAAATCCTCTTCAACTTTTGCAACACTAACCTGAAACCTCACACGCTTTTCACGCGTCGGCTTACCGGAAAACGGACATAAATTTAAGCCAATGACCACTTGGTTTAGCCAGACACTGACCTCTTGCTCAACTGAACTCATATACAACTCAAATTAAGTAATACGGTAGATACGAAAAACAGACATAAAAAAAGAGCTGCAAGCAGCTCTTTATAAAAAGCATTAACAATTAAGGATGTTTAATTTTGGCAACTTCCTGTAAATGCGATTGAAAGCTTTTGAAGTCGTATTCACCGCTAATATTGGACAGCATGCTTGAAACAGACAAACGTTGTTCCGCGGGAACCTTATCTTCCGTTGCCAAATTAACAGCATCTAGGGCTATAACAGCGTAGTCACCAGTAGAAGTTTTAACGTTTCCGGTAACTGATTTGCCATTAGGAGCTGCTAAACCAAACACATATTGCAATATGTCTCTATCGGTTACGGTGTCAGTGCGGCTTGTTCCTTTGGCTACTTTAACCTCCACTCCTAATGCTTTGGCTTGATCTGCAATCGAACTACCCGCATTGAGGGCTGCAGTAACTTCTTGCGCCTGCTGCGTTAACAACGCCTGAATTTTTTCTGCACGAACTAACGTTGTAATTTGCGCTTTAACTACATCAAGTGGTTGCAACTGTGCTGGCTTGCGATCAGTCTTTTTCAACACTAATACACGATTCGATTCCAATTCAATTATTTCACTTGGGTTACCCTGCTCCAAAACTTCGTTAGAAAAAGCGGCAGTTACAAACGCATTATTTGCCGTTAAATCTTTACCGCCAGCTTTTCCAAACAATCCGGAATTTTGAACTGATAATCCAAGCTCCTTAGCAACTTCGCCTAAATTATCTGCGTTGTAAGCAAGATCTTTTAACTTATCCAGTTTTTGTCCGAATTGTGTTTCTGCTTCCGCACGTTTAATTTGATCGATTATTCCCGCTTTAGATTCTTCAAACGTAGGAGCCTTGGATCCGCGCTCTGATATCAATTTGATAAGGTGAACACCTGCTTCAGTTTTTACGGGTGCAGATACTTCGCCTACTTTTAACTTCGCTAATGCAGATTCAAATTCAGCAGGGAACGCATCTCCTGAAGTAAAGCCCAAATCACCGCCCTGATTTTTCGAACCAGAATCGCTTGAAAACTCAGTTGCTAATTTTGCAAAATCTGCACCCGATGCTAACTTAGTTTTTATTTCTTCAGCACGTTTTTCGGCATCTGCACCTTCCAATAAAATGTGCGCAGCTTGACGCTCAGTTTTTGCCACGAACGCTTTAGTATTTTGCTCAAATTGTTTTTGAACTTGTTCATCGGTAACGACAATATTTTTAGCAAGCTCAGCGATACTCAACTCTACATAATCAACAGCAACTTGTTCAGGTGTTGTGTAACTTTGTGGGCTGGCGTCGTAGTGTGCTTTTACATCGCTATCTTCAACAGTCACCAACTTTTCTGCGCGTGCTGCTGGCAATACGAGGTAGCTAAAATCACGTGATTGAAAACTCAAACCAATAATATTTTTTAATTCAGCTGGCGTAACAAATGAAGTATTTGCGATAGCAAATTGCAACTGGTTAATCAGCGTATCTTCAGCAACTGCTTTTTGGTAAGTTGCGGGAGTGAAGCCTTGCGCGCGCAATAATTGTAAAAATCTATCCTGGTTAAAAACTCCATCTTGCTGAAACGCAGGGGAAGAAACTATATCTTTATGAATAGCCTCTGTACTCGCTGCGAATCCGCCCTTGGTTGCGACCTGCGCGAGGAGAGAACGTTGAATCAAACCATCCACCACTGGTTGACGCAATTTTTCGTCGGTTAAAAAATCCGCAGGAACAGTATCGCCATAACGACTGATAATTTGTTGTTTGCGATTTTCAATACCGCGAGCGATATCTGTTTCGGTAATTTTTTCACCGTTGACACTGATTACTCTACCCGCGTTTGCATTTTTTTCAAACAGAGCTTCAGTACCAAACAATGCAAAAATCACTGCAATAAAACCGATGATAATTTTCGCAATCAAGCCCGTAGATTTGTCACGCAATTCTTGTAGCATTTTTTAACTCCAACAGACTTTCTAACTTATTAGCTGAAAAAGCATTCACGTAAATACGCTGCTTTGTAATGATGTAACCGCGATTATTTAATTTATAAGAGCGGTTTAATAAAAAAGGCGCACTGAAGAAGGCGCCTTTTTCCTACCCTACCCACAACGTAACGACAGAAGTTGGCAGCGATACAAAAAATTAATTAACTGCGTCTTTCAAAGCTTTACCAGCTTTAAAGCCTGGCACTTTTGAGGCAGCGATTTGAATTTCTTTGCCGGTCTGTGGATTGCGGCCTGTACGTGCAGCACGTTCTTTTACTGAGAATGTGCCAAAACCAACCAACACAACTGAATCACCATTTTTCAGGGCAGTTGTAACATTTTCAACAACTGCGTCCAGAGCGCGACCTGCTGCTGCTTTTGGAATGTCTGCTGAGGCGGCAATCGCTTCGATAAGTTCAGTTTTGTTCACACGTAACCCCTTTCTGATTATTTGTTCAATTAATTTGCGTAATTTGCGCCGTAATCCCAAGCAGGACAAAGCCTAACGCGACCTAATACCATGAAGAACTGCGATTTATACCAACTGAAAAGATGAGGGTCAAGGACACATCAAACTTTATGTTGAGCAATTTGAATTTTGTACATTTTATAATCGCCATCCATGGCGGCGTTGTGTCATTTCAACACGCTTCACACTCAATGAGTGCTAATGCGAGTTGCTTCTGATTTTTGTGCTGCCTGCTCCAATGCGCGATATTCCTCATCTGACAAGGGCTTGGGCATATGGTGCAACGCAATCTCAAGAACCTCGTCAATCCATTGCACAGGTTTAATTGATAAATCCGCTTTAATATTAGCCGGAATTTCTTTTAAATCACGCTCATTACCAGCAGGGATAATAACGGTTTTAATCCCTCCACGATGTGCGGCAAGTAGCTTCTCCTTTAATCCGCCAATGCGCAATACCTCACCACGCAGCGTAATTTCCCCAGTCATTGCAACATCCGCTCTTACCGCAATACCTGTTTGGACGGACACCAGAGCGGTGCACATTGCTATTCCTGCACTTGGTCCATCTTTAGGCGTTGCCCCCTCCGGAACGTGAATATGTATATCCACTTTCTCATGATAATCCGGTGCTATTCCTAAAACTTGCGCGCGAGATCTAACAACTGTTAACGCAGCTTGAATAGATTCTTGCATTACATCGCCGAGTGAACCAGTCTTAATAATTCGACCTTTACCAGTGACCGCTGAAGATTCAATAGTGAGTAATTCACCACCAACTTGAGTCCATGCCAAGCCAGTAACCTGCCCGACTTGATCATTAAGTTCAGCTTTTCCGAAATCAAATTTGTGAACACCTAATAATTCTTCGAGCTCTACTGAGTCAATAATATCTGCCGTTAATTTTTTTGATTTAACGTGGCGAGTAACTACCTTACGACACAACTTCGCAATTTCACGCTCCAAACCACGCACGCCAGCTTCACGAGTATAGTAACGAACTATATCGCGAATTGCTTCTTGCTTAATATCAACTTCATCTTCTTTCAAGCCATTTGCTTTCATTTGTTTTGGAATTAAATAACGCGTAGCGATGCTTAATTTTTCATCTTCGGTATAACCCGGAATCCGAATCACTTCCAACCGATCCAATAACGGACCAGGAATATTCATCGAGTTGGATGTACACACAAACATTACATCAGATAAATCGTAATCCACTTCCAAATAATGATCATTGAAGTGATTATTTTGCTCAGGATCTAAAACTTCCAATAACGCCGATGCGGGATCGCCGCGATTATCCATACCCATTTTGTCGATTTCATCCAATAAAAATAATGGATTTTTAACACCGACTTTCGCCATTTTTTGAATAAGTTTACCGGGTAAAGAGCCAATATAAGTTCTTCTGTGACCGCGAATTTCAGCCTCATCGCGAACACCACCCAAAGCCATACGTACAAATTCACGATTCGTTGCACGCGCAATGGACTCACCAAGCGATGTTTTACCAACACCTGGTGGACCCACTAAACAAAGTATCGGACCTTTAATTTTTTTGACTCGTTGTTGAACAGCAAGATATTCGAGAATGCGTTCTTTCACTTCATCAAGACCAAAATGATCTTTATTTAAGACCTCTTCGGCGCGTGCTAAATCGTGACGCACTTTGCTGCGCTTGGACCAAGGAACTTTGACCATCCAATCAATGTAAGCGCGAAGCACAGAGGCCTCTGCAGACATCGGGGACATCATTTTTAATTTATTTGCTTCAGCGCGAGCTTTATCTTCAGCGTCTTTAGGCATTCCAGCAGCAACAATCTTTTTATCGATCTCGTCTGCTTCACTAACTTCTTCACCCATTTCACCGAGTTCTTTTTGAATAGCCTTAATTTGCTCATTCAAATAATACTCACGTTGACTCTTTTCCATTTGTTTTTTGACGCGGCCACGAATTTTTTTCTCGACCTGAAATACATCAACTTCAGTGTCCATCAGCCCTAAAAGGTGATCGAGACGCGCACGCACATCAACAATTTCTAACACAGCCTGCTTTTGCGGCAGTTCAAGCGACATATGCGCTGCAATGGTGTCAGTTAAGCGGCCTGGATCATCAATTCCAGACAATGAAGTAATTACTTCAGCAGGAACTTTTTTGCTGAGATTTACATATTGTTCAAATTGGCTTACAGCAGCAGAAACCATCGCATGAGCTTCAGAGCCAGACACACCTACCTCTGCCAACGAAGAAATGCTCGCCTTGAAGTAAGTTTCAAGCTCTTCGATTTGAGCAATTTGAGCCCGCTCTTTACCTTCAATAAGAACTTTAACGGTACCGTCAGGCAACTTGAGCAATTGTAAAATCGACGCGATCGTTCCTACGCTGTAAAGATCCTCAGCTTTGGGGTCATCCAGCGATGGATTTTTTTGCGCAACCAAAAGCACGTGCTTGTCGGCCGCCATCGCGATTTCAAGCGCTTCAATAGATTTTTGGCGCCCGACGAAAAGCGGGGTCACCATATGGGGATAAACCACCACATCACGCAGAGGCAAAAGCGGAAGTTCATTTAATGTAGATGAAGCAAAATCTTGTGTTTCCATTAGGCATCCTCACTTGTAGAGGTAGGGACCTCTTTACCTGAAATAAGAGTGGGGGATTTTTTGCGAATTACAAGTTTCCTACTGTTAAATATGTAAAAAGGGCGCATTTCTGCGCCCTTTTTGAACATATCGCCTAAACAAACAACAGGCTAGATTTATTCATCTGACGCAGCTTTCGCAGGCATGTCTACGTTTTCATAGACTAGCAGAGGCTCAGACTCACCTCTGATAACAGACTCATCCACAACAACCTTAACCACGTTTTCTTCCGATGGAATTTTGTACATAGTATCGAGCAAAACGTTTTCCATAATGGAACGCAAACCACGCGCACCGGTTTTTCTTTCCATCGCGCGCGAAGCGACAGCTTCAAGAGCATCCGGACGGAAATCTATAGAAACGCCTTCCATTTCGAACAAACGCGCATACTGTTTAGTCAAGGCATTTTTCGGTTCGGTAAGAATTTGAATCAAGGCAGCTTTGTCAAGTTCATCCAAGGTTGCGATAACGGGTAGACGACCCACAAATTCTGGAATTAAACCGTACTTAACAAGATCTTCTGGTTCCAGGTCGTGCAAAGTCTCGCCGAAATTACGCTTCTCGTCTTTACTCTTCACCTCTGCAGAAAAGCCTATACCACCTTTCTCAGAGCGATCACGAATAACTTTATCCAAACCAGCAAAAGCACCGCCACAAATAAAGAGAATGTTCGACGTATCTACCTGCAAAAACTCTTGCTGTGGATGCTTACGACCACCTTGTGGAGGGACTGACGCAACCGTACCTTCGATTAATTTCAGAAGCGCTTGTTGCACGCCCTCCCCCGATACATCTCGAGTGATAGAAGGATTGTCTGACTTGCGCGATATTTTGTCGATTTCATCAATATAGACTATACCCTGCTGAGCCTTGTCTACATCGTAGTCACATTTTTGCAGTAGCTTTTGGATAATATTTTCCACGTCCTCACCCACATAACCAGCTTCGGTCAATGTGGTTGCATCTGCGATGGTAAAAGGTACATCCAACAACCGCGCCAAAGTTTCAGCAAGCAGCGTTTTACCGCTACCTGTTGGGCCGACCAAAAGAATATTACTTTTGCCTAGCTCAACCGGCTCTTTTTCCTTGGTTTTGGAACCCAAACGCAGGCGCTTATAGTGATTGTAGACCGCTACGGCCAACACTTTTTTAGCACGGCGCTGCCCGATAACATACTGATCAAGGATCGCAGCTATCTCGTGTGGTTTGGGTAACTTTTCAGAAGAGCCCTCGGTAGTACTT
>Ga0247741_1000691_pt1 | contig 18488 bp, 17 predicted proteins | sample UWRJL213509R2_FD_180945 | JGI IMG/M metagenome (GOLD analysis project Ga0247741, IMG submission 180945) | Plant litter microbial communities from Arlington Agricultural Research Station in Wisconsin, United States - UWRJ-L213-509R-2 | ecosystem: Environmental > Terrestrial > Plant litter >... | reverse complement strand
TAGATAAATTACCGATTCAAACCTGTTGGCCCGGTGATGTCGGCCCGTTGGTAACATGGCCTTTAGTTGTTACGCGTGGCCCGCACAAAGAGCGGCAAAATCTCGGCATTTATCGCATGCAAAAAATCGGTAAGAATCGATTGATTATGCGTTGGCTTTCGCATCGCGGTGGCGCGCTGGATTTTCGCGAATTTCAAATTCAGAATCCCGGCAAAAATTTCCCAGTTGCAGTTGCGCTTGGTGCAGATCCCGCGACAATTCTCGGTGCAGTAACACCAGTTCCGGATACGCTTTCTGAATATGGTTTTGCCGGTTTATTGCGTGGCGATAAAACAGAAGTCGTAAAATGTATTGGAAATGATTTGCAGGTACCTGCATCGGCTGAATTTATTTTAGAAGGCTTTATCGCGCCGAATGATATTGCACCCGAAGGGCCGTTTGGCGATCATACTGGTTACTACAATGAAGTCGATAATTTTCCGGTGTTCACCGTCGAGCGAATTACGCATAGAAAAGATCCTATCTATCACAGCACTTACACTGGCCGTCCGCCGGATGAGCCTGCCATTTTGGGTGTTGCACTCAACGAAGTTTTCGTACCGATTTTGCAAAAACAATTTCCAGAAATTGTCGATTTTTATTTGCCGCCGGAAGGTTGTTCTTATCGCATGGCCGTTGTCACTATGAAAAAACAATATCCGGGTCATGCTAAGCGTGTGATGATGGGTGTGTGGAGTTTTTTGCGGCAATTTATGTACACAAAATTTGTGATTGTCACTGACGACGACGTAAACGCACGCGATTGGAAAGATGTTATTTGGGCAATGACCACGCGGATGGACCCAGCCCGCGATACAGTAATAATAGAAAACACACCTATAGATTATCTGGATTTCGCCTCACCTATTTCTGGGTTGGGTTCAAAAATTGGTTTTGATGCAACTAATAAATGGCCGGGTGAAACCAATCGCGAATGGGGCGTGCCGATTGAGATGGATGCAGCGGTGAAGTCTCGTGTTGATGAGATGTGGGGCTCGCTGGGAATTGAATTGCCAAAAGTCTGAACCTGTTGTGGAATGTTATCAATGAACTTATTGGAAGAATGTGGGGCAGATTGCCCTTACTGCGGTGAGCCTATTACGGTTTTAGCTGATGCGTCCGGTGGTGACCAATCTTATACCGAAGATTGCGAAGTCTGTTGTCAGCCGATGATAGTCAATGTTCTTATCAATGAAGATGGTGATGCGAGTGTGAGCTTGCATCGCGAGGATGAATAAGCCCCTCTACATTATTTAACATCAATTAAAGTTGACTTGGCACTTGGTTTAGCTTGCTACATAAGGTATAAAAACGCGAGCCGAGTGCTACTGGCTTGCGATTACATAATTAACAAGGGGATTTTATGAGCATTATAAAAGAGTTCAAAGAATTTGCTGTAAAAGGTAACGTAATAGATCTCGCGGTGGGTATTATCATTGGCGCGGCCTTTGGGAAAATTGTGACATCAATTGTCGCAGACGTAATTATGCCGCCTATTGGGTTATTGATTGGTGGCGTGGATTTTAGTGATTTGGTAATCACTCTTAAAGCAGCTGAAGGCGCAACCCCGGCGGTCGTTATTTCCATCGGCAAATTTATTCAAACCCTGATTGATTTTACAATTATTGCCTTTGCTATTTTCCTGTTAATTAAAGTCATTAATAAAGTGAAAGCTAAGGAGCCGCCTGCTGTGGTTACACCAGCTCAAGAGCTTTTGTTAATTGAGATTCGCGATCTTCTACGCGAGAAAAAGTAGGCGTGTTTCGCGCGGCAATTCAAAAACGCGGCAATGCCGCGTTTTTTTTGAAGTGCGCTATAGTGTTTTAATAGGTGATTGTAGGTGTATCGCTATTTAAATGAATTTTCTGTGTGCTATATGAGTGATGCATAAAACTAAGTTGTTTTAAGTCTGTCTCAAGTGCGCGAAATATAGCCTCCAAGCTTTCGCTTTTGTTATATGGATAGAGTAGAATCCTTGTCCATAACCATAATGAACATGTTCAGTGCTGGTATTCCGCAACTCATTGGACTCTCAATGCGATTATTCGCAAAGGAATAATACATTTCTTATGTTAGTCAATCGTTCATCGCTCAATCGGTTTGCCCTGCCGCAAACTAGCGCCGAATGGGAGCAAATTCTTGCCCGCTATATGACGAATATTGCCAGGGTGCCGGTGAGCACTTGGCAATTTTTGGTGCGTGTTCTATTGGTTTTTTGTTTGGCTCTAAGTTTGGCGCGCTTGTTTTGGCTGGTTTTTCCTACGCCGATTATCCCGGCAGGCGCAGTTTCTGTTTCAACATCTACAGCTCCTGCGGCTTCAAGCGGCACCTCGGTGAATATCTCCCAATTGAAATCACTGCCGGTATTTGGAAAAGTTGAAGCGCCCAAGCTCCAAGATCCGCAGCAGCAACAACAGCAACAGCAGCAACAACAAGCGGCCATGGAAACCAATGTTGTTACCACTCAGCTCAATATCACTTTGGTAGGTGTTGTGGCTAGTAATGAAGAGGCGTCATCTCGAGCAATTATAGGCACGGGAGACAAGCAAGATGTTTACGCTATTAATGACACCATACCAGTGGGCAATAATGTGACTTTAGTAAAAGTGATGGCTGATCGCATCATTATTAATAACAATGGCCAATATGAGGCAGCATGGTTATATCAGGCTGATCCTAATGCACCTCCAATTTCACAGGCATCAATGGCGCCGGTTAATCCGCAGCAGGCCATTTACCCCGCTGGTCGCTCGGGTTCTAGTGGCCCCGAAATGCAGTCGCCTCAAGACCACGGTAATGCTGGTCAAGGCGTAGCAGAAGTGAGTCGTAATCTTTCAGATGTACTGGCAATGAGTATCTATCGCGAAAACGGAAGAGTAGTGGGTTATAAAATCCGCCCCGGGCGCGATGCAGAACGATTCAAATCCTTTGGCTTACAAAATGATGACGTAGTCACGGCCATCAACGGCACGCAGTTAACTGATCCGGCCAAGATTATGGAAGTGTATAAAAATATGGGCAATACCACCTCAGCAAGCCTTGAAATCAAGCGCGGTGGTAATGTTATAACAGTTGATGTAGTGCTCCAGTAAAGTGAGGGTGTGCGGTGAAAGCTAAATTCTTTAAAAGTGTCTTGATTCTCGCCATGCTAACTGCAGGCGGAAATCTCATGGCGGCTGAGCCTAAGGCCCCTGAACAAACATGGACGGTTAATTTCAAAGATACTGACATCGTTGAAGTGGTCAAGTTTGTCCAGGAAGTAACTGGCAAACCGATTATTGTTGATCCGAAAGTGCGTGGTCCGATACGGGTTATCGCTAATAAGCCTCTCAACAAAAAAGACCTTTATAATTTGTTTTTAGCCGTCTTGGATGTTCATGGTTTTACTGCCTTTGAAAGCGATGGCGTAGTTCGCGTAATCGTTAACCGTGAAGCTCGAAATCTGCCAATCCCGACTGAACAAAATATCAGGTCGAGAGACGATGGTTATATCACCCAAATTATCCAGTTAAACAATATTAGCGCTGCAAAGGTGCTGGCCGCTGTGCGCCCATTAGTTCCGCAGTATGCGCATTTATCCGCTTATGAACCAAGCAATGCCTTAATCATTAGTGATACCCGCGCAAACATCGCGCGTATTAACGACTTGATTTTGCAAATGGATAAAGCCGCGGTACTTGCGACTGACGTAATTCAGCTACGTTATGCGCAAGCGTCAGAAGTGGTCGCCATGATCACCCAATTGGAAAAGCCGGACCCAAACCGTGGTGTAACTACTTCGCCACCAATCGTCGTTGCGGATAAGCGTATTAACGCAGTTATCGTAAGCGGCGATGAAATGTCTCGTCAGCGCATCAAAGGCGTTGTTGAAAGTTTGGATCGAGCACAAACCAAAAACTCCAACGTACGTGTTCGCTACCTCAATTACTCAAAAGCTGCAGATGTCGCCAAAGTCTTAACCGGCATGAGTCAAGGTCAGCCAGGCGCAAAACCTGGTGAGGGCGGAGTAAGTCAAACAAATATACAGGCGGATGAAGCTACCAACTCATTGTTAATCACCGCTGATAGCGACAATATGCAGTCCATATTGGGTCTAGTTGATAGTCTTGATATTCGTCGTGCTCAGGTATTGGTTGAAGCGATTATCGTAGAAGTATCGGATAACAAAGGTAAAGAGTTTGGTGTGCAATGGATGTACACAGATACCAAAAATGGCTTTGGCAGCTCTACTGACGGTAGCGGAAATCTTGGTGCCATAGGTGCAGGTGCGATAGAGATTCTTCCAAACAATGATGAAAAGGTCCGAGATAACGGTTTGGCGACTTTAGCTAAAACTTTGTCAGCTACTGCTGGCCAAGCTTTTGGTGTAGCGCGCTTGGGCGAGCGCACTAATTTCCTTGGTTTGCTTAAGATGCTTCAAACGCAAAGTAATACCAACGTTCTCTCTACGCCAAACCTATTAACAACTGATAACAAAAAAGCGTCTATTTCTGTAGGCCAAAAAGTTCCCTTTAAGACTGGCTCTTATTCAGGAACTACATCGGGCAACAATGGAGGAAATAACTCGTTTTCAAGCCCTTTCAATACTATTCAGCGTGAATCTGTCGGTATCAAACTGGAAGTGACGCCGCATATTAACGAAGGCGACAATGTAATTCTTGACATTAATCAGGAGGTTTCAGATATCTCCGATAAAAATAACCCTGATGGGCCTATTACCAGCGAACGTAAAATCGATACGCAAGTTTTGACTGCCGATGGCCAAACAATTGTATTGGGCGGGATGATTAAAGACGACGTCCAAGTTGGTTCAACTCGTGTGCCTTTATTGGGAAGCATTCCTGTGGTGGGCAAATTATTCCGTACCGAAACCAGCAGTAAGATCAAAACCAATTTGCTGGTATTTATTCGTGCAACTGTTATTCGCGAAGACAAAGTATTAGAAGGCGCGACGGCAGAAAAATATAAAAACATTCGTGCCATCCAACAAAAAAATCATGATGCTGAAGGTGGTAAAGCAATACCTGTACTACCTGCCTGGGAAGATAAGGTGGTGGTACCTGCGTCGAGTGTAATTCCAGCTACGGATCAACGGCCTGTGATCATAGATTCTCAGGTAGAGCCTTCAGCTGCGCCGGTTCAAGATTCCGTTGCTCCATCGCCCGCTATAGGTAACTAAGTTGATCAATACAGAAGCTCTGGCAAGCGATGCTTCCGAAATTATTGATTTGGAAGCTGTAGGCACTGCCCAACCGGTAAATAAAGAAGCATTGGACCTTGATGAGCCGGACAGTTATCGTTTGCCGTTCGGTTTTGCATCGGCACAAGGGGTGATGTTAGCTGATCCGGACAGTAAGATTGTGTTGCATCGTCCCGGCATAACCTTGGATATTATGCTGGAGTTGCAGCGTTATCTGGGGGACGGCTTCACCTTGGAAGAGATCCCTGCAGACGATTTTCAGAAGCGGCTCACTAAAGATTACCAAAGCGGCGATGGTGCGGCGCAACGTGCTGCGGAAGACTTGGGTAATGAGTTCGATCTGTCTTCTATGGCTGAAGATTTGGCCGAGCGTACTGACTTACTTGCAGGGGATGATGACGCTCCGATTATCCGCTTGATTAACGCTATTTTGTCTCAAGCTGTCCGCGAGGGTGCATCTGATATCCATCTTGAACCCTTTGAGGATCGCGTATCAGTTCGCTTCCGTATCGACGGTGTACTGAATGAAGTTCTATCCCCCAAGCCAGAATTAGCGCCAGTATTGGTGTCGCGTCTTAAAGTTATGGCGCGCTTGGATATTGCCGAAAAACGTTTGCCGCAAGATGGTCGTATTACAGTTCGTCTCGCGGGCCATGCGGTGGATATCCGGGTATCTACAATTCCTTCCGCGTTTGGTGAGCGTATCGTGTTGCGTTTGCTGGATCAGTCGGCTGGTCAGTTGTCACTTGACCAATTGATGATGCCTAAACAAGTGCAAGATCGTTTGAGTCGTGCTTTGTTAAAACCCCACGGCATTATTTTGGTTACTGGTCCAACTGGTTCAGGTAAAACGACTACGCTTTATTCGGGCTTGAGCCACATTAACAGTCGTAGTCGCAACATAATGACGATTGAAGATCCGGTTGAATATTTGTTACCGGGTATTGGCCAAACGCAGGTAAATCCTAAAGTTGAAATGACCTTCGCCCGTGGGTTGCGCGCAATCTTACGTCAAGACCCGGATGTAGTGATGGTGGGTGAGATTCGTGACGGTGAAACGGCCGAAATCGCAATTCAAGCGAGTTTGACCGGTCACTTGGTGTTATCAACATTGCACACTAATACGGCGATAGGCGCGGTATTGCGTTTGAAGGATATGGGTGTTGAACCTTTCCTGTTAGCGTCGAGTCTTGAAATTGTTATGGCACAGCGTTTGGTGCGTGTGCTGTGTAACCATTGTAAAGAGTCTTATTTTCCAGTTGATTCCGAGCGCGCAATGCTCAAACTGCCAGAAGATACCCCTATTTTCCGGCCGACTGGTTGCCAACAATGTAACCATCAAGGTTATCGTGGCCGTAAAGGTCTTTATGAATTGATTGAGATCAATGAGCGCTTGCGCCACTTAATTCATGAACAAGCGGGCGAGCAGGAATTGCTAGCGGAAGCACGTAAACATAGCTTGTCTATGGCTGATGATGGCCGCCAATGTGTTCTGGATGGAATTACCAGCATGGAAGAGGTGTTGCGTGTTACAACGCAGCTATAGAGGCTAGATTATGGGCGCTTATAGTTACAAGGCACTGAATGAGTCAGGTAAAACCGTCAAAGGAATACTTGAGGCGGACTCTGAGCGTCATGTTCGCACCCAATTGCGCGCTAAAAAACTTAAGCCTTTAGAAGTTGAAAGCGCTAATGGTTCTTCTGAAAAATCGGGCGGAGGTGACGGTTTAAAACTGTCGGGTTGGCGTAAGCGCGGCGACAAATTAAGCTCCCGCGATTTAAGTATTATCACCCGTCAGTTAGCTTCATTAGTGCGTTCAGGTCTACCGCTCGACGAAGCTTTGCAAGCCACCGGCAAACAAGCTCATAAACCAAATATCAAACGCATTGTTCTCGCTGTGCGCACAAAAGTTCTTGAAGGCTTTAGCCTCGCTCAAGCCATGGGCGAAAATCCCGGCGCTTTTGATGATATGTACCGAGCGCTTGTAAGGGCAGGCGAGAGCTCAGGTTATCTTGGCCCAGTATTGGATCGCTTGGCTGACTATACGCAAAGTAGCCAACAGATTCAGGCGCGTATCAAAATGGCGATGATTTATCCCATCGTTCTTTTGTTGATCAGCGTTGGTGTTATCACGGCGTTAATGGCCTTTGTAGTTCCCAAGCTCGTCGGTATCTTTGAGCACAGCAAACACGAATTACCTGCATTAACAAAGGCGCTCATCGCAGGCAGTAATTTTATTGTTCATTACGGTATTTTTTTGGTTATCGGGATTTTTGCGCTAATAATCGGGATCAAAAAATTACTGAAAGTAGAAGCCAATCTTCGTGCATGGCACCGCATTCAATTAAAGCTTCCTGTACTCGGCGAGCTGGTAAGCCAGATTAATGCTTCACGCTTTGCCGCTACCCTAAGTCTGTTATCTGCCAGTGGCGTACCTTTATTACAAGCATTGAATATCGCTGGTCAGGTAATGACAAACCGGATTTTGCAAGACTCCTGTGAGCAGGTTGTCAACGCTGTACGTGAAGGCGGTAGTTTGGCGCGTTCCATGGAAAATGCAGGTACTTTCCCGCCCTTACTAGTTCAGCTAGTTTCCAGTGGTGAAGCTAATGGTACCTTGGCGCAACAATTGGACAACGCCGCCAAAGATCAGGAGCGGGAGCTTGAAATGGTGTTAGGTATGGCGATGGGTTTGCTTGAACCCCTCACGATTGTATTTATGGGCTTGTCGGTATGTTTAATCGTTATGGCGATTCTGCAACCGATATTCCAAATGAACTCACTTGTTTAAATTGGTTTTTTTAGGAGTAGATATGCGCAACTCAAGAATAAACACACTGGCCGCCAAGGCTCGCCAGAGTGGTTTTACCTTAATCGAAATCATGGTAGTGGTAATCATCATTGGTCTACTAGCCAGTGTTGCCGTGCCTACGGTAATGGATCGTGTAGACGAATCAAGAATTCAGAAAGCCAAAGCAGACTTTAAATCTTTGCAAACGGCATTGAAGTTATATCGTATCGATAACTTTGTATATCCAAGTACCGAGCAAGGTCTTGAAGCTTTGGTGAGCAAGCCAAGTATTGCGCCCGTTCCACGTAACTGGAAAGCCAGCGGTTATATTGATCAATTACAGCTCGATCCATGGGGTCGTGCCTACTTGTATTCCAGTCCTGCTGAAGGTCATGACTATGATATCTATAGCTTGGGTGCGGATGGCGTCAGCGGTGGTGAAGGCTCGTCTGCCGACATGAGCATTTGGTCGCAAACTGAAAAAACTGAGTAATTTACGGTAGTTTTGGTGAAAAATTTCAAAGCTATGAGGCAATCGATGCAGGGGTTCACCCTTATCGAGATCCTCATTGTTGCGTTTATCATCGGGCTCTCAGCAAGTTTAGTTGCACTTAGTATTGGCGATGATAAAACCAAGGCGCCACCCTTTGTAGAGGCGCAAACATTTGTCCAAACGATAGATTTTATTGCCGAGTACGCTGCACTTAACGGCGAAACTATCGCGATGTTTGTTGAGCCAAAAGCTGCTGAAGACACCACTGAAAATCAGTGGTGTTACAACTGGAAGCGTATGCGCGATGGAAATTGGGCGGATCTACCCGAAGACGCATCCAAAGAGCATTGTATGGATGTAAAGGTGGAGTGGGAACTCGAAGTTGAGGGGCGTATTTACGTTTATGATCCAGACCTTGAAGTACATCCGCCTTTGTTAGTATTTTCTTCAAGCGGAGAATCAACGCCTATTGAAATGGTGATGTATGAGCGAACCACCCGTGCGGCATCAGGCTCTGAACAGCAGCATATACAGATAGATATGATGGGTGCAAGTTGCTGGGCAGAGAACCCCAGAACTCAGAATTCCGGCAAGAGTAACAGCAAGAGCAATAAAGAGGCTTGTCATGTTCGCTAGGCGCCACATCCCAATATCAGCTCCCTCTAGAGGGTTTACGCTGGTGGAGGTGATGATCGCGCTAAGTATTGTAGCCATGGCGTTGCCCGCGCTGGTTATTTTGGTGATGACGCAGGTAGATGGAGCAGCCCATATCCGCAATAAGACCTACGGTATGTGGGTAGCGGAAAATGAACTGGCGCGTTTGACCTTGCTGAACAATAAAGATCTTTTCCCCACATATAAGCTGGCTGAAAAAGACTCTGGTCGAACCGAAATGATGGGTTTGCAGTGGGAATGGAAATTTGAAACCTCGGCAGCCGAAGAGATTCCTGTGAAAGGTATCGTGAAAATGGATGTGGATGTTAGCGTCCTTGGGCTGGCTGAAGGTGGTGGTTATAGCGGTGTTAAGGACTCAAGCAAAGTGGACCCTATAGCGCATATCACGGGGTATATGAGTGAATAATACTCGTGCGCAACAGGGGTTTACTCTCTTGGAGATGGTCGTTGCCATTGGCCTTTCCGCGCTAGTAGCAGCTATGGCTTACCAATCGTTTGATGGCGCTAGTCGCAATGCCGCGCGTACCCGTGAAGTATTAACCAGCCTTAACAAACTGGACAAAGCCTGGCAATTGATCGGGCAGGATATGCGTAACATAGTGCCAATAAATGCACAGATGCCTAATCCGCAGGTACGCTTCGAGGCCGCCAGCCAAAAAACAAAGGGTAAAGAGACATTTCAGTTGATCATGCTTTTCTCACGTCGCGGTTGGGCTAACCCTCTGGGGCGCGTGCGCAGTGATTTACAGCAGGTTAATTACCGAATAGCAGAAGGCAAGTTGTGGCGAGATTATCTACCTGAGCGCAACATGCCGTTGGAGAATATCGATTTTGAACGCGAGTCTTTTCATCAGCTTTTATTAGGTGACGAAGAGGAGTCCGATATACCCAGTGAACGCGTGGTAGTAACGGATTTTCAATTACGTTTTTTATCGGATGTCCGTATTAAATCCAATGGAAAAAGTGTGTTGGAAGGTTTGGACTACAGTAAAAGCTGGGATCCAATGTGGCCTCCAATTGGTGTTACCGGCGGCGCTCCTATGCCAGTTGCCGTTGAGATCGCGATTGAAATTGAAGGGGTAGGCCGCAGTGTGCGTCTATTTGAAATCCCCCAACGCTAGATGCTCTGATATTAAGGGCTTCAGGCAATCCGGTGCTGTCCTGATCATGGTGATAATGATTGTGGCGCTGGTTGCAGGTTTGGGTATTAAGTTCTCCGGTGACTATCAGCTTGGTTTGATAAGAGCGGAAGCTCGCTGGCATGGAGCGCAGGCGCGCGCTTATTTATTCAGTGGCGAAGGCGCAGCCATTAAATTTATGGCAACTGACGATGCCAACGCGGATTACCCTGAAGAACTTTGGGGACAAGCGGTTCCTATTGAATTGCCCGATAACATGGGCAATCTAATGATCAGGATTGAAGACGCCAATAGTCGTTTTAACTTAAACAGCTTGATGGGAAGCTTGGACCCCGCAAAAGGTGCTTTGGAGCCCACGCGCTATACTCCAAGTCAGAGAATGTTTATTCGGTTGTTGCAATTGTTGCCGGGAGCAGAGGACCCCCTTGTTCCGCTGCTGCGCGGGCCGGATGAAGCTGTGGCAATCCTGGAAGCCATAGTCGATTGGACTGATGGCGATAAAATGCCCTCGGGAAGCGGTGGCGCTGAAGACGATTATTATTTGAGTCAACCTGATCCTTACCAAGCGGCTAATATGCCGTTTCGTAGTATTGAAGAGTTACAAATGGTTCGCGGCGTTTCCCCACAAATCATGAAAGGTTTACGTCCTTATTTAACTGCGCTGGAGCCTGGTGAGCGGTTGAATATAAATACTATGTCGGATTTGTTGTATCGCTGTATTAATGTCAGCACAGATTTAGCCCCTTTGAGTGCAGAGCAAGCTTCGACCTTGAAAGCGGAAAAGCCTAAGGAAGGATTTTATGCCAATCTGGGTGACTTTGATGCTTCATGGAATAAGATCAGTATTACAACTGGCGGCACTGTAGATAAAGAGTTAACCGTCGCTACTAAATATTTTTGGCTGACAACATTTGTACAGATTGGTGATCAGCGCCGTGTTGGCCGTAGTTTGCTGTTACGTGGCAATCCTGCATTCAAGGTTGTACGGCGTGAAGAAGGCAGCATCGAATAATTAATATGTTATGGAAGTGCTTCCACGACAATAAAAGATAATGAGCCCGACAATAACGGCGCTCAATCTATAAGAAACAAAGACTAGGGTAATACGTAATGTCCTCACAACTTGTAGTGTCCATCAACAGCACCGCCGATAATTTCCGCTGGTGCTGGCTGAACGAAGGTCAGGCGCATGCCGAAAGCTCGGGCAATCTCGATGCGCTGCGAGCCGTTGTTGGTCATGCCAGTCAGCAAGTTTGGTTACTTCTTCCGGGGGCAAAAGTTGTCACCCGCAAGCTGGAATACACCGAAAAAGAAAAAAGACATTTACGCAATCTTTTGCCCTTTCAGCTTGAAGAATCAATTGTCGGCGATGTAGACGATTTACATTTTGCTATTGGTAATCCGGTTGCTGGTCGAGTGACTCTGGCCTATACCGACAAACAGTGGTTAAAGTCGATCTTTGCCCAGCTTTCCAATATTGGTTTGGAAATTACCCGCTGCTGGGCTCGCCCTTCACTGTTACCCTTTCAAACACCTGAAAGTGACGAACCCCTTGAGCCAACTTTAGGTGAGCTTGACGCTAACGAAGACAGCCTTCTACTCAGCTCTGTTTCCACTTGGGTTTTAGGATATGAAAATGGCCAGGTCAACCTGCGTTTTGCGGATCAGGAAGGCTTCAGCGTACCGCTTTCGCTGTTAGTTCCTGCGGTGGATATGCTGATCGCTGCGCAAAAGCTGGGTGATAATTTACCCCGTCTTGTTCTACGCGCTAGCGGAGACGAAGAATTGGATGCGCTTTATCAAAGCTTGCCAGAGCATTTAGCCGAACGTGTTACCAACCAGATTGTGGCTAACGATTGGCAACTGGATTTTGATGGCACTGCAATAGATTTATGCCAGGCAGAATTCTCGCAACGTTTACCGCTTGAACGCTGGATAAAGCTTTGGCGCAACGTGGGCATACTCGCGCTAGTGACGTTGGTGGTGTATGTGGGGGTGTTGGGTTTTCATATTTACAAACTCAATAAGCAAAATCTGCAATTGCGCCAACAAATGGAATCGACCTACCGCAGCGTTGTTCCAAATGGCCGGGTTAATGATCCCGAAAAAGATTTGCGTATCAAGTTGCAGCAACTTCAACCTAAAGGTGAGTCTGGTAGCGTAATTGATATGCTTGCCGGAGTTTTACCAGTCATCACCAGTAATTCTGATGTGACCGTCAAGGTTATTTCCTTCTCTGCGGATACCGGTGAAATGTCTATCAACGTTCAGGCGCATTCCTTTAATTCAATTGATGCTTTGCGACAAGCTATCGCTTTGCAGGGCTTTACAGCGGAGCTCCTAACTGCCAATGCCCAGGGTGACGTTAATACCGGTCGTCTTAAAATTACCAAGCCACAGCGCTAGCGGGTACGGAATATCATGGAAAAATTACTTAGCTCTTTGTCCAAATTTAATCGCACCGAACAGATGGCGATATTGGCGGGTGTCCTATTACTTGTTCTTGTTTTGGTGTGGCTGATAATCATTGCGCCTTTAAGTCACAAGCGCGATTTGTTGTTGGTGAGCACGAACGCTAATCAGCTATCCTTAGGTAAAGTTCAGTTGCTGGCGAGTCAGTATGACATCTTAAACAAACAATCCAGCCAGTCAGGGAACGGCGGAGACTTGAGTGGCGTAATTGATGCGAGTATGCGCGAAAGTGGCATGAACATGAGCAGCTTTACCCCTGGTGCGGGCGGCGAAGCTCGGGTTCGGGTCGACAAAGTGTCGTCCGAAGTGTTGATGCAATGGTTGTTCGATCTTGAATCAAAATATCACGTGATAATTCGCGAATTATCGATTACCTCTACTAATGATGTAGGCCAGGTTTCCGTTAATTTGCGCCTCGCCAAGCCATAACGCATAAGGTTAATTTGTTCATGATCTCTCCATCTGTGGCATTGCCTAAGCTGAATGCAAATAAGAATTTCTGGATATCCCTAGGTGTTATTGTCTGGGTGTATTTTGTCGTTAGTAATTTTCCGGCGGTGTGGGGCGCTTACCTGCTTACACGCGGTGGCGATCTGGCCATGAGCGGCGTATCCGGCACTATATGGACAGGCCGCGCAAGTCTTGCCAGTATCAAGATAAAAGGTGTGGATCATTCAGTAGGTCAATTAACATGGAAGTTGAGCCCGCTTTCATTGTTCACGCTAAGCCCTTGCGCGCAAATCACAACCCTAATGGATAACCAGGATTTTGATGGTTACGTATGCTACAAAGGCAAAAATAGTATTTCGCTAAAAAATACGGCTGCCAATTTCCCCGCAGTGATGATACAGCCTCTTGTCCCGCTGGCTATTGATGGCCAGTTTTCTTTGAATTTGAATGCCCTGAATATAGAAAATGGGAAGCTTAAAACGGTTCACGGCAAAACCTCTTGGCTGAACGCCAAAATTTACAATGGCAATAATTGGATGTCGTTAGGTAATGTAGGTGGGGATTTGGTCGACGATGGCAATAATGGCCTTAGTGCGCATATTATGGACGCCGGCGGCCCGGTGCATTTGGATTTAGTTACTAACCTCCCTTACCCTACTGGAGGAAGTGTTAAAGGTGGATTGAGTTTGCCCGAGCCCTATTTTCGCGAGCTAAATGCCGAGGCGTGGCTGTCCATGTTCGCAGTGCGTCAGGCTGACGATGGACAAGGAAATCTTGTTTTTGCCGTGGATTTGAATTTCTAAGAATTGTTGCTAACAGCATCTGATTACCGTGTAACTACTATTTGCTTCAAATTTCAGGACAATCCGTGAAAAAGCTGTTTGCCCTCTGCATATATGTATTGAGCTTCTACGGATTGAGCTTTCCGGCGTTGGCCGCTTGGCATGGTGATACCCAAAATATTATGGGTACGGTTATCACCGTTACCTTGTACACAGAAGATGACGCCAAGGGTGAGCAAGCCATTGCCGCCGTTATGGCAGAAATGCATCGCATCGATCAACAGTACAGCCCGTTTATTCCCACCAGTGAGCTCTCTCACGTTAACGAGCTTGCTCCCAAAGCTACAGCAGAAAAACCGCTGCCCATTTCAGCGGAGCTAGCCGCCATTATTCAGCAGGCAAATCATTACAGCGAATTAAGTGGCGGCGCTTTCGATATCACATTTGCATCACTCGCACGCTATTATGATTATCGCAAAGGCTTAAAGCCGACTGATGCGCAATTCAAAGAGCTGGTTCCGCAAATCAATTACAAATTTATCCACCTCGATGCCAAAAACAACACCGTCTATTTTGATCACCCCAAGGTTTACATTGATCTGGGCGGAATCGCCAAAGGTTTTGCGGTGGATCGCGGAGCAGACATCTTGCGTCAATACGGAATCACTAATGCCAACGTCAGCGCTGGCGGCGACACCCGTGTTATCGGCGATAAACTCGGAAAGCCGTGGCTGGTCGGTATCCGCAATCCTCGTGCTGAGGATAAGAACGCAGTGTCCATTACATTGCCGCTCGACAACTGCGCAATTTCAACCTCTGGTGACTACGAGCGTTTTTTCATCGACAAAGATGGGCAACGTGTTCATCACATCATTAACCCGAAAACCGGCAAATCTCCGCATGGCATTATCAGTGTGAGTGTGATTGGTCCACTAGGGTTTGATACGGATCCTCTGACTAAAACCATTTTTATTATGGGACCGGAGAAAGGTCTTGCTTTGATCAACAGCTTGCCCGGTTTTGATGCGGTAGTGATCACTGAAACTGGGAAAGTTCTCTACAGTAAGGGTTTAACACCACCTTGATCACGAAATCCGATTTTTTCGTAAGAATTTTTTAATCCCTCCAAAAACACCGACTATCCTTAACGACAGCACTGAAAATAACGCGGCGCACCAGTCTCGCGAACACAAGTTTTGCAAAATAAATGCTGTAAAAAAGCTTTTCACAAACCACTGTTCAAGCGGCAGACGTATTGGGCAAATATTGAATGGCTGGTCAATCGTTAATAACTAAGTATGGACAGACTCTGGAGAGAGTGTGGAGAGAGTCACACCGAATAAAGCGATTGACTTCTAGAATTGCAAAATCATAAACAACAATTGGCACGACACGGGGCAGGGCAGTCATGTTCACTAAATCGGTAAAATTACCGCTGTTTGGATTTTTTTTGATCTGTTGCGCAAGCGCAGTGGCCGCACCAGAAATTACGCCTGCTGCCAATTCAGCGGCACCTGCAGTTGTACCCTCATCTTCTACAACAGCAGAGTCGGTACAGCAACCGGCGGTTACGCCGCAAGTAGAAAATTTAAAAGTCTCTGTACTCAATTTGAATCGCGATTTGTTGATCCTTGAAGAAGAATTGTTGTATCCACCCAGCAATCAAATTGCTGTTTATCTCTCTATGGATCTCGGCCAATTTTTTAATCTTGATGCCGTTAAACTCGAAATTGATAACAAACTTGTAGCCAGCGAACTCTATACAGAAAAACAAATCAGCGCCTTATTTCGCGGCGGTGTACAACGGTTATACATCGGCAATTTAAAAGCCGGTGAACACGAAATCAGCGCGTTTTTTACCGGCCGAGGCCCACAGCAAGATTACAAACGCGGTGCGAAATTAGTTGTTAGCAAAGCACAAACTCCACTTGTGCTGGAATTAAAAATCATCGACTCGACGGCCCAGTTGCAGCCAACTTTTGAAATTAAAGAATGGAAGGCTGAGTAGCCATTATGCAATTCCTGATGGAATGGTTGGATCGCGCGCGCGCCACTTCAAAAAACAAATCCTTGTTTCGCACCGCCTTAACAATATGTGCACTTACAGGTTTGTTTGCTGTGCCAATTACAAATACATTTGCTGCCGAAAAACCCAAAAGTGAAGTGGCAGATTTGCGCTATGGCGTGGCGCTCTACAATTACTATCAACAAGAATATATACCGGCGATCACTGAACTTATGATTGCGGACGCTCGCGATGGCATTCACGGCCACAGTAATAATCCGGAATTAATCGCTGGCGGTATCAGTCTCGCATTCGGTATGCAAAAGCATGCTGAAGAATTATTTAGTCATTTATTGGAAGACAATAATCGCCCGCAAAATGTGCGCGATGCTGCATGGTTTTATCTCGGTAAGTTGCAATATGCACGCGGTGACTGGGCAAGTGCTGCCGCCAGTTTTAGTCGCGTCAGTGAAAAATTTAATCCAGATTTGCTCGCTGAAATGCATTCTCTGCAAATTAATTTACAAATTAAGCAGAATGATGTGGCAAGTTTCAGCTTGAAAAAAGTTGAAGCAAATAAACTCGCCCAATGGGAGCCCTACGCGCTTTACAATATCGGTGCAGCAAATGCGCGTAAAGGCGATATGAAAGCCGCTCAAGAATATTTTAATAAGTTGACCGATCTTTCTTTTGAAAAGGAAGGTGCGTCAAGAAATGAATATCTAACCCTGCTCGATAAAACTCATACAGCCATCGGTTATACCTATTTGCATGAAAAAAGTTATTCCGCTGCCATTGAAGAGTTTCGCAAAGTGCGTTTGGAAGGTATTGAATCAAACCAGGCTTTACTTGGTTATGGTTGGGCCGCTATCGCGCAGGAAAAATATGCCGAAGCCATTAAACCCTGGCAGGTTTTGCAACAACGTAGCCTGCTGTTTCCTGCTGCACAGGAAGCTTTGCTCGCATTGCCTTTCGCTTACGAGAAATTAAACGCTCCTGGTGATGCATTGCATGAATACGAAAACGCAGAAAAGCTGTTTGATCAGGAAATAAATTTGGTGCGCGACATGCGCGCGACCTTAACCGCTGGCGAGTTATTAACGCTGGTTAGTGGAAAACCAGTATCGGCAGAAGAACTGAAAGCGATTGAAAAGAAAAATGAGCCTGGAACACTCACCGCATTAATTACTGATGACGGTCAAAACTGGTTGAAACTTGGCGGAACCAGCGTAATTAAAACTCGTTCCATTTATTTGCGTGAGCTCTTTGCGCAAAACGATTTTCAAACTTCAGTGTTAGATCTGCGCGATCTTTTAAAATTACAAAAGCTCTTGTCCGATTGGCAGCCAAAATTAATCGCCTACAACGAATTGTTGCAACAAAAACAAGAATTGCGTCAACAGAAAGAACAGCAACTAGCGCAACAATCATTGGCAGAAAAACAAATTGAAATACAGAAAGAGCGCGATCAATTGGTTGCTCGCATCAAAACAATAAAAACCAATAATGATTATATGGCATTGGCGGATGAAAAAACGCGCAAAAGTTTTATCACCATTGAGCGCTCAGCAAATACGCTTGAACGTATGAAGGCTGAAGGCCAAGATACCACTGAATATGAAGATAGACTGTGGATCTCACGCGGCATTTTACTGTGGCGTGCAGCGCAAGATTTTCCAGCGAATCTTGCTACACTGGAAAAGTCAGCAGCAGAAATGAATACGGCTATTGAAAACATTAAAAATAGCAGGCGCAAAATAGAAGCTGTGACAGCAACCGGTGAGGATTTGAAACCGATGTTTGCACGTATTCAGCAACAGCAAACACAAGTCGATACAGAGCTAAAAAGTTTGAATTTAGTGGTTGATGAACGCGCTGAAAAATTACGAACCAAAGTAGATGCACAATTAAATGCACATGAAAAACGTTTAACCCGCTACCTTTCACAATCGCACTTGGCGATAGCGCGCTTGTACGACACCGCGTTAAGGAAGCAGGCACAATGAAAAAAATAACATGGCTTGCACTCACAGCCCCGCTAGTTTGTGCCAATTTATTTTTGGCTGGTTGTGGCCTGGTTGGTGGAAAAGAGAATGTAGGCAAAACGCTTGCAGATCTTCCCGCAGCTGCAATGCCAAATGCAAAAACTACTGTTGCATTAGTAGACAATGACAAAATTGAAAGCAGTTATCAAAAGGCGTTAGCCTCAGCAGAAGATCCGATATTGCGTCAGCAAATTAAAGCACGCATTGCAGATTTTGAAATGTCACGTAGCGAGCAGCAGCAATTAAATGCGAATGATTCAGGCCATTATTTTGATAAACCCATCGCGCTCTATCGCGAATTAATTGATTTGCAAGAAAAATCCGGCCAGCCTGTTAAAGGCGTTGAGATTGATCAATTGCGTTATAAATTAGCAAAAGTATTGTCAATGGATAGTC
>Ga0247741_1000689_pt1 | contig 18496 bp, 14 predicted proteins | sample UWRJL213509R2_FD_180945 | JGI IMG/M metagenome (GOLD analysis project Ga0247741, IMG submission 180945) | Plant litter microbial communities from Arlington Agricultural Research Station in Wisconsin, United States - UWRJ-L213-509R-2 | ecosystem: Environmental > Terrestrial > Plant litter >... | reverse complement strand
GAAGACATGATCGTTATGCACCCTCTGCCAAGAGTTAACGGTGAGTGCTTCTGTAAGATTTGAACAATCGTTCCCGGCTCATTAATTTACAACAGAAATCGATCCTGAAGTTGACTTCGACTCTCGTAGGGCAGTCTACTTTCGACAGATGCGCTACGGTCTCTTTGTAAGTATTCAACTCACGAAACAGTTTCTTAGGGCTGACTTCCCAAACCCTTTAGATCCGAATGGCACTTCTTGCCAGTGTCATGGCGTAAGTGTCTGTAATCGTCACGATCAATTACCGAAGCGCCACACAATAAAGAGAAACCTCTGAATACCCAAATCTGCATGTTATGAACCTCGCATCTACATTGATATAGAACGCAACTGTGGGGTGTCCACTTTGATACGTTTGATAGGAATCATGCAGAAATGGCCGCTCATATGCCTGTATTTACTCACCAGTGAACAATCAGTCTGAACTTGAATGGATTCCATAAAATTGCAACTAATGTATTTAAATTATCGGGCGTCAATTTGAAATCACGTGCATTCGGTGCCTACCCCCGTCGAGTTTGCGCTTGAACACCATCGTTCAAACGTTCACCATCATCCTGGACATAGCTCAATTCCGGTCGCTCAGAAAGACTAAGAAACCACTATTGGATCACCTCATCATTGAACTAAGAAGAATGGGAAGCGACCACTTCCCTTGGGAATTGTTGAAGGCCAATTGCCTTCGCCTGGTCTGTTCTCAGCTCATTACGTCTACGGAACAAGGAAGCGGGATCTGGTTCGGAAAACGAGATGAGATGATTTCTTTTCTACACTCTGTCCACGAACACGGTCGTAAGTCGCTACTATTCCTGTTGTCAGTATCCCAGGTGCTGCCCATTCTGTTCAACGCTTAACACGACTTCCTTGATCATCTCTACTCTAGTTGAATTCTCGTTGAAGGCATCTGACAGCGTCAGGGTGGCTCGAAAGCCTCGAGAGGCTCAAGTGACATCTACTCCATCCCAGGCGAAGCGAAAAGGTTTAGATGTTGAAGGTGCAGATGAGAACTCAAACCGCGACTCGAACGAAGATAGTGAGCCGGTCGTCTCATCACGGACGTACAACACTCGTTATAAAGGCGTAAAACGCGTCAAAGTAGGGAAAGCCCTCATGGAGTCATCGGGCTCTTCAACACCAAGGTCACGACATAAAACTGGCACTACTACAACTTCTACAGGCGCGAGTGGACGGTCGGGAAGAAAGGCTGCTGAGAATGTTGCGAACTCTTCTGCGACACAGCAACGTGCAGAGATAAGGCGTACTTCACTCAAGGACGACAGACAGGCCTCAGCGCCTAAACGTGGACGAGGGCGACCTGCGAAAAGCGCTCCTGCCAGCGTTGCTGTAGCTCCAAATAGCAAAGGCAAAGAAGTCTTCGATGGAGTCGTCCTCCAATCGAGGAAGCCGAATTCCAGCTCCATTCCCGACAGGTCAGCGTCAAACCAGGATTCCGAAGAAATGGCCGACCTGGAAAGTGGTTTGATTGTGGAGGATGATGTTGAACAGATACCTCTGGTGGTGAACGGTGACGACTCTAGTCTAGGCGGATCGAATAAAGGTAAGCTTCTCCATTATGGTGTCTCGATGCATACTGACATGATACAAGAAAATGAGGCAACAAACAATCTCAATCATGATGGTGGTACTAATGGTTTGTCCAACCGCCTTTTATCTACTAATCCGACACTGAATACCATTCTGCAATAAGATGATGCCGATATGGACGCAGACGGAGATCCTGACGCAGATGTGCCGCCTGCGTAGATGACTTCTCACCGATCTCACCCCCGAATCTACTTGTCAGCCTTTGTCCTTACGATTGTTATTCGTCAGCGACAAATGACGGCGACATGGACACCCACGTTCCAACTCGAGTCACACTCTCCGTCTGCTTTCCATTCTTACATATATCTGAATATGCGTTATCGTAAACCCGACTCAGCGTATACACCTTTCATTGCCTGCAAGCGTCGTGAAACAAGCTACGTACTAGGGTTCAGCTTTCAGTCGTACATTCTATGTATGCTATATAAGCAAATACTTACACTATGGAATGCACTATTCCAAGCGGCGATCCCGTCATATTGACAAGTTTGAAGATGCTGAATCGGATCTGGTAATATATAAAGAAAAACAGATCTGCTATGCTAATAGCTTTTTCTTGAAAGAGAGATGGGCCACATGATATATTTATCACCATACTCCGTGCGGCCACAACCTTCCCGCTGGTGTGTAGCATTCCTTCAATTCCACAAGCCTAGGGGTTTGTAACCTGAAACCCAACCAATCTCCTCGAGTCCACTGTGGGCCTATGTCGGAGACCTTTGATGGTTCGGCAGATGGCCCTCTTGAACGCGTCATATTGAATAATCCCGTTAGCCTCGATCAGGTTCAAGGAGGGGAAAAGGGAGTCGAGATACTGCGATACAATGGGGATAGATTCCCCATTGGCGAGGAATTTTGTAGTTTTCGGTTTGTCCTCAAAGCTTATTTTGATACTTCTCAAGCGGTGTGATAGTGGACGCTCGTTCTCCATTTCCTTCACGAGCAACGGCAGATGCTCTTCTTCAACGGTGAATGACAGGTAGAGGTCTTTAAGGACTGGGCAGTGGATGGCCAAAGAACGCAGGACTTGGAACGTTGGAGAGTAAATTGCATCGTCTGTCACGAAGTTAAGGACTTTTAGATGGCTAAAGCAACCGGATAGACAGCCATTGCGTATATAGGTGTCGTCAATTCCGAGCCCGGACCATGCGAATTTGAGTGTCCGTAGGCTGAAGCGCCGTGATAGACCGAGTACTGCATCGAATGTCCCTCGACCAATTGGTTGACCGCCATTGAAATCCAAGTCGACCTCCTCTAGGCTCGGGCCTACAAATCCACATTCCTCTGCTATTTGCCTGAAGACACTGGGGTGACGTAGAGGATATGGATGGCAATGGATCTGTATGCACTTCAAGGTATCAGCCCTTAAGCATTGGACGAGGAACAAAGCCGTGTTGGTTGGTACATTGATATCGATTGAATGAAGGGATCGGAAGACCACCGAGTGAGGAGGCAGTGATGGGGATGCGAATGACATATAGTCATTGTCGACAATCAGATCGACGCGGAGTCTAGACAGGTGATTGAGTGCCGAGAGCTCGGAGAAGCCTGCAACAAGCTCTACTCCAGTCGTTCCTTCGTCGAACCAGAGCTCAACGTCTTGTAACGTGTGGAACTTGGTTATCAAATCAACGTGGCTGAAATGAGCCGTGAGGATACATAGCTTTTCCAAGCCATGAGATTCCTCGCATTCTAGGGAATGGAGGAAAGCCCCTATCGTGTGCGTACGTGCATATTTATTCGCGCCTTCATCAACCAAGTCCACAATCTTTACCTTCCTTGAGCAGAGTGCCAAGAGGATTGTCCACTCGTGTTTGTAAAGTTGGCAGATGGAAATTTCTCGCAAACCAGGAATCAATGGACACCGGAAACTTGAGAGGTATGTGCGCGCATAGGGGGCCAGGTGGAACCTTGGGAGAAAATAATCCCCAGACAGAACTCGGACTCGCCTCGCATACATGTCGAATCTGGACAAGATACTCTCCGAGAGCATGCCCTGAATTGTCTAGACTCAACGATTAGATGCGCGAATTTGAAGTTGAAACGATTGCCAGAGATCGAATAACATACAAATTGGTCATCGACGAGTACAAAGTTCGGAATGATCCTTAATAAGTTGACGAGCTCATCTAAAGAGCGCCATAGAACGTCCATCGCGAGTTCGAAGAGGGCTTTACAGGTAGAGCCGAATGCCAAAAGGCTCTCATTCCAGCAGAAATGGGATAAAAGCTGGCAAAGCTCGAGTACGACGTCTGGGTGGTTGATGAACCGACGTGGGGATGAATTCTCAACAAGGGCGAGAGCATGGTCGCTGGGGGAAGACTCGGTGTTCATCATGAGATTCACTGGCAGAATACAACTGTGGAAATATGAAACATGTGCCAGTGCTGTTTATTTGTTGCCGATCACCATTCCGAGTCTGGCGATCCCTTTAAACTTGGACTACCAAATCAGTTTTTCTAAATTAAAATGATACATTAAGAAAAGTGGACCTTTATACCAATGGTTTTCTTCGAGCCTGAGAGCGAGATGGGCTACATTATGCGTCTATGAATCATCAAACTCCATGCCACAACTTCCCCACCAACGAGTAACATTCTTCCAACTCCTCGAGCCTAAAGGTTTGTAACCTGAGATCCAACCAATCTCCTAGAATTCAGTATGGATGTGTGTTGGAGTCCTTTGAGGCTTCGACGGATGCCCTTTATGAACGCACTATATTGAGAGCCCCCGCCAATATTGTCATGATCCAAGGACGGGAAGAGGGAGTCGAGGTACTGCGATACAATGGGAATGCATTCCCAATTGGCGAGGAACCTTTTAGTTTCGGGTTTGTCCTTAAGACGAACGATGAGACTTCTCAAGCAGTGTGATAATGAGTGCTCGTTCTCCATTTCCTCTATGAGCAACGGCAAATGCTCTTCTTCAACGGTGAATGTCAGGTCGAGGTCTTTAAGGTGTGGGCAGTGGATGGCCAAAGAACGTAAGACTTGGAACGTCGGAGATGAACTTGGGCCAGATGTCACGAGGTTGAGGACTTCTAGATGGCTAAAGCAACCGGATAGACAGGCGTTGAGTATGTAGGTGTCGTCAATTTCTAGCCCAGACCATGCGAACTTAATAGTCCGTAGGCAGAAGCGCTGTGTCAGATTGATTACTGCATCCCATGTTTCTCGACCAATCGACCGGTTGTCATAGTCGAAATCGAAGTCGACCTCCTCTAAGTCCGGGGCTATGAATCCACATTCGTCTACTATTTGTCTGAAGGCGGTAGATTGATACAGAGGAGATGCAGGACAATTAACCGTGACTTGTACGCGCTTCAAGGTATCGGCCATCATGCATTGGACGAGGAGTAAAGCCATGTAGGTTGGTACCAAGATTTCGAATGAATGAAGCGATTGGAAATTGATCGAGTGACGGGGCAGTGCTGGGACGAGTGAGTGATGCTCAGAACCGACATCCCATTCAAGATATAATCTAGACAAGCGATGGAGTGCCGAGAGCTTGGAGAAGCCTTCAACGAGGAGTGCTCCAGTTGTGTCTTCATCGAACCGGAGCTCAACATCTTGTAACATATGGAATTTGGTTATCAAATCAACGTGGTTGCGACGCGCCGTGGAGATGCGTAGTTTTTCTAAGCCGTGAGCTTTATCGCATTGTATGGAATTGAGGAAAGCCTCTGTCATACGTCCGTCTTCACCATGGGTTTCGTAACCCAGGTCCACAATCTTTAGTTTCGTTGTCCCGAGTAACAGGAGGATTCCACAGTCGCGTTCGTCACAAGAACTGATGCACAATTCTCGCAAATGAGGAACCAGTGGACACCGAAAACTTGTGAGATAAGTGCACGCAATGGGAGTCAACTTGGGGGCTTCCGAGAGAAGAGAATCCCCATCCAAAATTCGGACTCGCCGAGCATATGTGTCAAATCTGGTCAAGATGCTATCCGATAGGGGACCCTCGATTGTCTGGGTTGGACGGTTAGATGCGTAAAAACAATTGCCAGGTATTGAATATACCACGTGGTTGTCGACTTGCACAAAGTTCGAAATGACTTTTAATAAGTTGATGATGTCGTGTAAACGATACCATAGAACATCCATCGCGGGTTCGAAAAGGGCTTTGCAGGTAGAGCCGAATGCCAAAAGGCTCTTCTTCCAGCGCAAATTAGATAAAAGCTCGCAGAGCTCAAGCACAACATCTAGATTCTCGATGAACCGATGTGGGGGCGATTCCTCAGCAAGGGTGAGAACGTGCTCGCTGGCGGTAGATTCGGTCTTTGACATCAGATTCGCAAGCAGAATTTGTGCACGGAGTGGAAATGAGACATGAGCAAGTTGCCTCTCACAATCCATTTCCCACGGTTCTGAAGGCGCAATCCAGAATCGCAACTTCCTCACTCTAAATCTAAAAGTTTCAAGTCACTGGCCGTCGTCTGGCGGTAATGTTCAATGGAGATGCGCCTGGTGTTTCCTGTTTGCATGAATCAATCGGGTACGTTCTGCGTCGCATACATATCTCATTCGATCTTTTGTAAACTGAATACTTGCTTTAGACCGACACCAGTTTAAATGAGGGGCTGTTGGTGCTAATATTTACACCCTCTGGTTCGTTTGACCCGCCTTTCGAAGTATGTGGTGAGGTCTTACTGGTCGGTCGGAGTGGCGCACAGGCCTAGCACAGGCTTTGAGGCATTTAGGGTCCCATAAATTGGGAGTTGTGTTGCGGCAGTGGTAGAAATAATACCGCTAGTACTACAAGCAGACAATCAACAGTGACAACAGTAATGAAGAGAAAACACGGGGCAGATCCGTGGTTCAGATGAATGCGGGCAATAAAACTACACTTTAGTCCCCGCGCAGTCGACCTCGTCCGTTCCATCAGGAATTCGAGAGAACAGGCTCTGAAAAAGTTGGTCACAATTCATGGACAACAGTAGAGCTCATTGTAATACGTACTTCAATATCCTCTGCCGGGAATGGGGCGGTCACGTCTTGTATGAAACCTTCATCGTAGGGAAGATGTATCTCCCTGTCCCTCCCAGTGAGTGCCAAGTAAAATTTGAGCCTGGCATTTTGGATCCCTGTGAGCATGACCTTCATTGCATCATACAACTCTCGATCTCGAGGCCAGGGACCAACACGCCTGGTCGCAGGCGTCACATCTTGAAAATCCTGGGTGATCTTTTCGAACGCCTCCATATCATTTATATTGTTGATACGCCGAATGACGAGCGCAAGGACGATATGAACCAGGGCGAATGCAATTACGAAAGATAGGATAAATATGGCAAAAGTCGGTGGTGCATTTGGCCAAACTAGGTAGGATGCAGATTCCATCGAGAGGGAAACCAACCTATTCCATGAAAAGACCACGCCTCCACAGCCATGAGAAGTATCATACCTGCCACAAGTGTGTATTTTGGGAGTCGGAAGAAGGTGTAAAAGCGTGCGTTGATGATAATAGAGGTCAAGTGCGAAATAGGGGCTGCAATTGGATACGCCATTCCAAAGGTACCCGAAAGCAGCATCGAGATAGCAAAGAAAATGGTAGCAGGAAATATCATGCAGACCCCACAAAGTATGAGGAAGCGTGTACCCGGGCTGAAGCTCAATGACATGGGTGAGATTTGAACGTTTGAACGTTGACGTTGAACTTGGAACAAGTTTCGAGGCGTGTTGACTTATTAGGTGCCACGTATGAACAAGTGTTAACAAGTCTGCGCAAATTTCTCCAAGATTTATATCCAAAATCCCCTCAACAGATTGCTGATCGCCACCTTTCCGAATCACCGAATCAGCTCTACCACAGCAAAACCATACAGTAAGAAAACGAACCCACTTTGCTAACGGTTTTTTCCCTTGAAAGTGATGGGCTATATCAAGTATGCATCTATGAATCACCAACCTCCGTGACACAACCTTCCTACCAGTGAGTAGCATTCATCCGACTCCTCTGGCCTAAGGGTTTGTAACCTGAGGTCCAACCGATCTTCTGGAGTCCACTATGGACCTGCGTTGGAGTGCTTTGAGGGTACGGCGGATGCCCTTTTCGAACGGGTCGGTTTGAGTCGGCCCATACACAGTGCAATGATCAAGAGAGGGGAAAAGAGAGTCGAGATACTCCGATACAGCGGTGTGATAACGGGAGCTCGTTCTCCATTTCCTCTATGAGCAACGGCAGATGCTGCTCTTTAACGGTGAATGGCAGGGTGAGGTCTTTGAGGAGTGGGCAGTGGATGGCCAAAGAACGTAGGACTTGGAACGTTAGAGAGCTATGGGGAACGGGCTGATTCAATGCGAGGCGAAGAATTTCGAGATTGGTAAAGGAACCGGACAGACAGGCCCTGTTTATGTGGGCATCATTAATTTCTAGCCTGGACCAATTGAATTCGAGTGTCCGTAGATGGAAGCACCGTGTTAGATTGAGTATTGCGTCGAATGTTTTTGGACCAATCCGTTGGTCGCCGTTGAAACTCAAGTCGACCTCCTTCAAGCTTGGGGCTATAAATTCACATTCTTCTGCTATTCGTCTGAAGGTGGTAGGCTGATCTAGAGGAGATGAAACGCAATTGAGTTGTATGCACTTCAAGGTATCAGCCCTTAAGCATTGGACGAAGAGCAAAGCAATGTAGGATGGTGCGTGAATTACGATTGAATGAAGGGATTTGAAGTTCACCGAGTGAGGAGGTGGTAATGGCGATACAAGCGAGTAACGCTCTTCGCCGACATTCCCGTAGAGACGGAGTGTAGACAAATGATCGAGCACTGAGAGCTTGGAGAAACCTTCAACAAGCAGTGCTCCAGTTGTTCCTGTATCGAACCAGAGGTGAACGTCTTGTAGCATGTCGAACTTGGTTATCAAATCCATGTGGTTGTGTCGCGCTATACTGATGTGTAGCTTTTCTAACCCATGAGTTTCAGAACGTGCATATGTACGTAAGGAATGGAGGAAAGTCGCCATCATACGTCCATCTTCATCACCGCCTTCGTTGTTGAATACCTCCACAATCTTTAGATCCGTTGAGCAGAGTAACAGGAGGAGTGTCCAATCGTGTTCTTTATGCAAGGTGAGGTTAACTCTTTGCAAACCAGGAATCAATGGACGTCGGAAACCTGAGAGGTAGGTGCACGCAAAGGAAGTCAACTTGGCAGCCGCTGGGAGAAGATAACCCCCATCCAGAACTCGGACTCGCCCAGCATACATGTCGAATCTGGCTAGAATGCTATCCGAAAGTAGAACATGGGTAGACTACACTCGATGATTAGATATGCGAAAACATTGCCAGATATTGAATCACATACAAAGTGGTCATCAACTTGAATAAAGTTCGGAATGACATTTAACAAGTTGACAATTGTTTCTAAACAGCATCATAGAACGTCCATTGCGGGTTCAAAAAGGGCTTTGCAGGTGGAACCGAATGCCAAAAGGCTTTTGTTCCAGCCGAAATGGCATAGAAACTCGCAAAGCTCAAGGACCACATCTGTGTTTTCGATGAATCGATGGAACGATGGTTTCATGATGGTGAGAGCGTGGTTGCCGGGGGTAGAGTTGGTGGTTTTCATAAGATTCACTAGAGGCTCTCGTTTCTCGAGTCTCGACGTTCGCCTTCCCTTCGCCTTCTTATGAGTGTACGGGCCCAGCACCTATTTATTTGTACAATGATCCGATCAACATAGCCACCTCCCTCATATCCCGGAATCCGCACTCATAAGAAGGCGAACCTCGAGATACGAGGGTGGCTTTAGGAGCCTGGCATAACATGCGCACTGTGCTCAAGGAAGAGTCACCCGTGTTGTGTACATGTCTGTTAACCCAAATCGGCTCGGAGCATTTCGCTGTGACTCTCGATTGATATCAACTTCCAGAGAAGAGAACGGTGATCTTCTCGCCAAAGTAAACGGGACTCTGGTCCTCAAGGCCTCAAGACTAGCCAAGCAGATACTTTGTCGGCACGTCCAGGTTTGCCTAGTCAACTAACCAACTCACTGATCCATCAAGTTGCAAGGTTCAGTGATTGACACCCAGTGAATATGACCATAGGTCTAAGTTGCGAAATAAATACAAATATAACTAAGTAGGGTTCTACCCCCACTAACTCAATGGCTCGTGGATCGCAAGATGTAGCGGGAGTGCGTCCAACACTCGCGGGATCACATCTACATGGACATTCCGACCCCATAGCACATCCAAATGCTCATACCCATTCAGCTTCACACACTTCACGCCCTTCGGGAGGTGCTCAAGTGCGGGCTCCAGATCGAATAAACTGTCTCGGTCCCCATGAATCAGAACTATCGGTGTCTTGATAGTTTCAGTAGGGTATCTCTTGGCCCCGACATCTTGTGTGGCGGCTCCGTGAGGCTGAAACTTCACAAAAGCTCCCTCGCGCATGATTTGTGTCCAGTGCACGACGGCCTTCACCGAAGACGCGCAGTACATGTTAGGGTACCCCGCAATCTTCTGGGACCTTGGGATGTTATGGTTGCAGTAAGCGAGCAGATGGCCTACGGCGACGTCAACACACAGGTTGAGGAAGAATGTCGGAAGGGTCTTGGAAAGAAAGGAGACTTTAGGGAACATGGATTTGCGCCCAAAGAACCAATAGATGGAAAGCGGACTGTGGTTGGGTTAGCTTGAACAGAAATGAAAAGAGACGTGCAACTCACTCTTTCTTGACCAAAATGTCCATCAATTTGAAAGCGTATCCTTTGGGCCGCATGATGGGTGCAAGTGCAATAAAGACGTTCAACTGATCGTTCAACTTTTCATTCATGCTGAGTGCGGCAAATGCCTGTGCCGACCCTTGGCTGAAGCCCACATAGCTTAGCTTTTCCGCGCGTGTGTATTCGAGAACGAATGAGACAGAGGAGGGAATATCGGAAGTAGCAAAGTCGTCAACTGAGAAGTCCCAAAACCCTCGAGAAGTCGGGCATAACGTTGTATGCCGTCTAGAGTACTTGTTTCCACTGCCAAATAACGACTGTCACCAACCGATAGATTTTGAGGAAATTTTGGACGTACCGATTATTTCCTAACCAAACATCATAGCCATTATCCACAAGGACGAAAGGAAGACATCTTTTTGCGTCGCTGACGGCCATGAAGAGCTCGCTATTGGTGAGAAGGCCATGTTGTATATAGACCACAGGCCTTCTCTTCGACGCGTCGCTTGGAGTAGCAGAGCATTTTGGCAGAATCCTCTGCAACAGCAGGAGATACCCGTCTGGCGTGGTGACGGTGTGTTCTTCATGAGCATAGCCAGAGATTGCACACATCTCTGCAAATCCCCTTGCTTTTCCGATCTTATTCGCGAACGCCAGTTCCTCGTCTGCCTCACTAGACAGCCAGTTCCTGACCGTCCATATCGCGAAGAGTGTCAAGCAAACGGAGACAGCAAATAATATTGCTTGGGTTATAGTTCCTAGAGATTGAAATTTCGAAACCGCAGTGCTGCAGAGGTGGTCGGATTCCATTGTAACAGTGGCCAAAGTGTATCGTACGACATTTGGACGCGACTGTCGCGATGAACATCATGAGCAGCCAGAAGGATCGTGGGAGCATTACCTATGATGAGAAAAGTTATTTTCCAATCCGTACCGCGTGCAGGCATCTCTGCGCTCTCTGGAACTCACAACTTCTGGATTACTTTGCTTTACGCCATATCAACGATTACACTACACGATAAATGGTTTTAGCCTTAATACTAGCGTTCTTGCCGCGGCCCATACTCTTTTAAAGCTCAGGTTTTTCATCGGCCGTTCAGAAACGTCTGCCAAAGTTAAACACGCAGGTCTGGTTCGCGAAGCGTGGCGGTTTCGCAATATATTTGGCCTCACTATGAGAAAAGTTCAAAGTAATATACTCGCTGGTGGAGGTATTTGTCTTCTTTTTCAGACAAGTGAAGTCACATTTGGTATGCACCCCATCCCAGCTTCATCGATCACCCTCAATACGGACTCTCTTGACTGATGTATGGTCAGGCATGACATAGGTACAAGCTCGAGCTTGAAGGTCCATATAGGCTGTTGGGGGGTGTCGAGGTCCAAGCTGACGATCCATTGGGCTCCAGATTGACGTGAATGGTCACTCACAGTTGCTAAAGTGAAAGACGGGGTCACGCCTGAATCTCCAATTCACTCAGTGCATTCAACGATATTCCTTCACAGATTTCAGCTATCGTACGAGTGTCGAAAGCGCTGTGCTTGACAAATTAAAACCATTCAGTAGGGCTCACTGCCACTTAATCTGACGCCTCATGTACGCCAGGAACGCGATTGCAATGAGGACATCTCCAGCTCCCTTCCCTTTGTTCAAATCCTTCAATTGATGTTGACTCTCGGATGGTATCATATCTTCTCATGCCCTGGATGTGCAACCGAACGGCATCCTGATGCCATTCATTATCCTGCTGCTCCTCCCCGAATACTGGCGATGAAAGTGCATTGCCGCGATGACGGATGGCATACACCACAGTCTGCTGGCTCGTGTTTCGCCTTCGTCTGCCTGATTACCACCTGCTTGCTGCCTCACGCTTACTCTTTATCTCTCTTTTCTTAGGCTACACGGCGTTCTGACGATTCCCTCACAACCATTCAGGAGATCGCGACCAGTGTCGTAGAGGATGGACCACGATATTACTCCTCGCATCGAGCTATCGCACTCGGCCGAACCGACCACGACGAGACCACAACCACGATCAAGTTCACCAGGACCATCCGATCCCCGACTCGCGACTGCTCGCTCGCTCTCTGGGTCTCCTGGATCAATCCAAGCGTTTCCCGTGTTTCCCTTACCTCCTTCTGGTCCCTCGACGGGGCCTCCAGCACCAGCCACTCACATGGACGATTATGAACGACCGTCAAGTGATAGTCGTTCCTCCCCTCCGCTACCACCACTACCAGGTGCAACGACCGGATCTATGCCATTGTTGACGTCAGACCAGGGTGTGTGGGGCAGCAATACCATGAACCAGCGGAGCATGGGACCCAACCCAAATCCCTATGGGGTGCCGAGAATGTCGACAATGGAGATGTTGGGTCAGAGCAAACCAATGAGCATGGATCGAGGGGTTTCGATGACAAGACGATCAACGATTGATTGGGTGGTACCAACAGTTGAAGATAAGGTAAGACTTTCCCCTAGAGCTTCGAATGCTTCTTATATGCGCCTTCTTCGTGTATAGGTTGTACCACCTCGCCAGAGAACAGTCGGCGAGCGGCTCGAACCGACTCTTCTTTTGGCCATCACAGAGAAGGACAAATATGCGCGAAAGGCGAAGCTAACGGGCTGGGTGCTGAATGTTGCTATTGGCCTGCAAGTCCTTCTTGGCTCACTTACCACAGGGTTGAGTGCGGTAACCAGTGGTCGCTCAGTACGTCCCTCTTGCGATCTTTGCTAAAAAGATTACCAACTAAGTGCTACCCTTGTCACTTACTCACGTCAGACTCAAGTGACTACTGCAATCCTTGGTGGTCTGTCCACTGTCGTCGCGTCCTACCTAGCTCGTTCACGAGGATCTAACGAACCCGAGCTCTCAATCGCGCGCGTCAAGGATCTAGAGCACTTCGTTCGCGAATGTGAGGCATTTAAAATGGACTACGGGCATGTCTTGGGGCACGAACATGACCAACGGCTTGAACAATTTAGGGAACGATTTGAGGAGCTTTTAGGGAATGGAAACTCGTGCGTGCCATTGTCATCGATCAGAGTATAAGCGGTGCTAATTTGGATTTGGCGAATGCAGAGAACGAAAGCTGTCAACGCCTGTATGATAGTCTAAGCCTGTCAATTTCTATGGGTTATTTATTTCCATGTCTATGCATCGCCCATCTCACTTTTCTATATGTACATGCCTCAATATGTACATCCCTTCCTCTGTAGCCATGTGCCAGTCTAGTGTACTTTTGAATTTCCATTGCAGCTAAAGTGTCTAATCGAGAGTCATGATTAATTGACGCGTAGATCTTGCTCCAAGGGATCAAATCTAGTTATTCCTCTGAGGCACCCCACAGATTCTTGAACTTTGCCACGATGTCTTCGCCCGGAATAGGATTTATCTCAGGATGGGCGAGTAACATCTGATGTATACACCTCCATACGCTCTTGAATGCACCAGCAACCCACCTACACGTCGCAGAGTCAGACAAACAAACGAGACCGACAAGACAGATCTTACCCGTGAGAGGTGCTTGTTGCATCGCCGGCAAGAAAGAGGCGTCGCTTCTTGGACGCTGGCGTAGTGATATGAGGATAGATGTCCCTGAATTGACCTGCAAAGCATGTCAGGTTCGTCTAGGCTACAATTCTTTCCCTCGCACTCACCTGGTCCGAACCAAGCGAAAGCACCTATGCCATTTCGACCTCGTCAGCGCACGTGGTGTTATGGGCCATGTACATAAGCCCACTCACCTAGCGAAAAGCTGTTGCTGTACCAATCACAAGCGAAGTAATCCACATATTCCTCCCAGAGCTCCGTCAGTGGTTTATCATGAATTACTGAAAGATCTTTCATGATGATATTCAACAGGATCTTCTCCTCGGCACTATTTCGTCCCCGCATGAGCGCCGCGAGCCTCTGGGAGTCTTGCATTCCGTTGTAACTTGCAATAAGGACGTTCGATCTATTGGAGTTTCCAAGTCCTGGCCCATGAGACGGATAAACGACGGATCTAGTTGGCCGATCCGTGTAGGATTGTCCGCCAATTATACCCATCTTCTCCCACCAGGCAGTTCTGAACTGTATCCCAACTTTGATCGACGGAGAGTACAGGAGTTCTCGAAGGCCGTTCTTTTGTCCGGTAGAGAGATGAACATCATCGAGGTCAACAGTTGTGCGTAGGACCGAAAGGGGTAGAGTAGAGATGATGTTGGAATACTTATGAGAGGAGATGGGTGTGTCGGCGAGGTTAGGATCAGCGCCTCCATCAGTTGTTACGCAAAGTGTTTCGTTATTGTCCTCCTTTACTTCCGAGATAGCAGTGACACGTTGAAAGTACTTGGGTTTGACAGTGATAGCTCGTAACATCGCATCGACAAGCACATGGGATCCACCACTGTTAACATAGTCATTAAGTGATGCAGTAGTAGCAACAATTAGAACAAAAAACGTACTCAAAGCAATACCAATTAATATCATCCACACCTTTGCTACGGGTCAAGGGATCGTCGAAAGCGATAGAAGCAAGGACTGTTTCAGTCAGAGACGCGTCAAACATGCCTGTGCGCCATTCCATTGTCTCTATCCATCGAATAACGGCATTGGGATAACCAATCATCGACATGTAATCTCGCACTGAGTACTTGTCATGCTCCATCAACTTTTTGAATGCCTGGGGGAAGGGTTCGTCCACAAAATATTGCCGGAGGGGTTTGAGCGCTTGCTCGTACAGAACTCCATGGCCTTGGCGAAGGTACTTCTCAGGAATGTAGCCATCCTTCATCGGGTCATTGAGTCCGATTCCAAACGCATCGATCCCTGCACCTCCCTTCTCGTATTCTTTTCTTGAGATGCGGCGCCCATTGAAGTGTAGGATATTGTTGTCGTTGGACATGATAACTGGGATGAGCGTATGATCGATTTTTAGAGTCTTGCGAACAAGGTCGAAAGTGCGCGACATAAGAGGGATATCGGGGAAGCGCATGGCGCCGGCATCCTAGTTATCGAAGTGAGGAACATCAAACATAGGGGAAGGCAGGAACTCACGAAGTACTGATATGGCCCACACAGTTGGTTAAACCGATGAGTAAAGAGTCGGCCGCCAGGTCGTTCTGACCCTTCCAGTATTTCGTATTTGATTCCCAGTGAATCCAGAATAATAGCGGCGTATAGTCCTGCAGCCCCAGCGCCAATGATCCCAACTGCCAAATTCTCTTTGGGCTTGTCGGGGTGTGATCGCCTGAGACAACCTTGACTCGCTCGGAAGGGCTCATAGGCAAGCAACCGAGTTCTTCTGCCCAAGCTTTTTGCTGCAGCTCGATGGTTTTGGTTCACCTTGAAGATGCGACGTGATAAAGAGTCATTCACGAAGAGGGCCATGGCGACTCTACAGCGGCAGAGAATTAGTATTGAGTGTCTAGCGCGCAAGTCAAATGCTCACACGTCTCTGCCTGCAATGCTCTGGCACGTAGTATCCTGTACGAGCGTCTGTAGAGCATAGTTCAAGGTAACTGCAAGCTCTAGCTTGGAAGATACATACGAATAATGCTATATAATATGGTTCATTGGACACGCCAGTCATTTTGGGATACTGGTGCGGTTTTTCAGCAATGGTCGAATCAATAGCTAAGAACTTACGTGTAGAACGTTGACCTGTTTAGAAGCCCGAAAACTTACATCGAAATAAGAGAAATCGAACTGGAGCATGTTGCTCCGATCCTGGCTCCGTATCGTGAATGTCTTCTGCCCTCTCTTTAGTTCCTTCATCTGCCGGTTTGCTGAGCTCCAACTGCCCAAGAAAATTACACTTCGGTTATTACAGATCACCCAAGTACGTTGGAGGCCGGGATTCTTGGATATCTGGAAATCGACTGGGATGAATGATGTTGAACTGTATCGTAAATCTAGACACATACCGAGGTCACTGTCGATGACCACCCTGGAGGAACCTCGAAAACGATTCTAGGTCCATTTGAGGTAGCGACCGCGACTTGTGGACAAGACATGCTGGATGCAGTATGACGTGGGCCAATGGGTGGACAAATCGTAGGGTTTCCCCCCTGCAAGCCCTTCAGATGGTAGGGTCGTATCCGCAAGTGAAACTCTCAATGTCCGGTATGTGGCAGAATAGATGTCAGATTGTCTTTCCGTACTTTTAAGTTAAACCGACGTAGTCATTTGGTATTCGAGATTCCATGAGATGCCGCAGGTGTCTGGGCGTTGGACATGGTAGTTCTGTATTGTGGGAGTTAACTCGGCGCGAGGTATCGTCAAGGTGCAACTTTCGCGATCGACTCGTGGCGTTCTCCATTTAGAAGCGTTTGATTCGTAAAGAGTCTCCAGACTCCCATGAAAAAAGCGTAGTGCGCCCGGGCCAGGTGGTATGGTCAAGCTGTAAAGGCAGGACGGAGTCATTTGTAGTGTTGGGAATGATGAAAGCCCTCAACGCGCGGTGAAACCTGTCCATGCACTGGATTTGACAAAAGTAGAAGTATTCGAATCCCTTGGGCAACCCAGAATGGGAATTTTCCCCCAGGTCTATCATTCAAAAATCGTTTCATCATCAGTTTTTTTTTGGGAGTCAATAGAGTATACACTTACAGAACGTGCCCATGAGCCATCATCTAGATTGCATTGCCCATTATGAGTCCCGGGTGAAGAGATTACTCTGAAATAACTGGTAGAGTGCGTAACATCATCGGAAAAATCGTTTGAGCACGAGGAAACTTTGTGAGGTGAGAGTCAAATCAATCCCCGAGACAGGTTTCGGACGAGAGGCTTGCTTTCAACTTCAGTAACCGAGTAGAACCACTCGTATCCAGGCTCTGAACTGAATATTAATGCGTCGGGGTTTATTGGTGGGAGAAGCGAAAATCCTCATACACAGTCCATTGCTGGCTGTGGTTCTGCGGAAATACAAGTCCGTTGAATGTAATTGAATGTGTATTGGGGTGGCCCTGTCCGTGGCCTGTCAAGTCGCGCATAGACAAGTTACTCGACAAGTTTAGTAAGCGGTGAAGCTGCCATCCAGTAAATTCCAATGAAGACCTTGAAGGAAACGCACAGAAAGTTGGAAAGTTGCGTTCTCAGTGCTCACTAGTCGAAGTCACTACATAGTCACTAGTCACGCGTCACGATCAAGGCAAATGGTTTGCCCCTTTCCCATAGACCATATGCCACTCATCTCATCAGTCGGCGTCGTGGGTTTTGACATAAAACAGGTCACTACAAGGTCCTAAATCATGATTGATGCCGGGAGCATCGATTCCCCCGGGAAGTAGCGCGAAGTGATTTGGCTGTTCCGTGTAAGCATTACTACTACAATGGACAATTGCTACTGCTATAACCACCGCAAGAATCATCTGAGGCAGGAGCCGCCTTTCCTCCTTCTACTCCCCCGAAATTCCCGGCCATGATTCTTGTCGTGCTCACTGTTCAATCTTGACACATCCGACAGTGGGCAGCATGCACTTGGTCTCGCGAAGTGCCTGCCATGAAACGCTGGTGGCTTCTATCGAGACAATCTGGATTACGGCTGGAGGTACAGGAAACCCAACTGGGGCGCTGGGTTTATGCAGACCTCATGTTCCAGATTATCAACCACGAGGAATCCGCAGGTACTGGTACTGGGGTTCATCTCACGGAGTCAACTCGAAGCAGGATTGGAAGCACGGGCCCATTCGACTTTTCACGATCCTGCAATAGGAAACCATTATTGTTCTTCGTTCCAGCTCCCACCCACCTTCTGAAACACAGGTCAACCTTACTTCGGCTATCAAGATGGTACTGTATCCCAAAGCCATGGTTTTATCTCTGACTCTGAGTGACTGATGAGACACCGGTTCAGAAACCCACCCGCGGTAGATCTTGTGTTTATGATAGCTATCTAGACAACCACGATGGACTTCATTGGCGATGGGACACAATATAGAGAGACTCGCTGCCGAGAGCTCCGTAAACTGTGTCCGACCTACCTCCTGTCAATCTAGAAGCATTGCCGAGCTTAAAGCTTAGGAAAATGGAGGTGTTGGGTGGCTTCTCTGGGGGCGTTTACTCAGGTCATGAGAGCCATCGGTCCTTCTGTTTCCCCAATCAGGAACACTTATCGACCTTGCTCCTAACCAAGAGGATCCTTCGATCGTGTTGGATAACTTGGATAACCGCCCAAATAACTTCGAATACTACGAC